>Ga0207681_10000177_pt1 | contig 52335 bp, 40 predicted proteins | sample KBSS53metaG_FD_184324 | JGI IMG/M metagenome (GOLD analysis project Ga0207681, IMG submission 184324) | Switchgrass rhizosphere microbial communities from Kellogg Biological Station, Michigan, USA - KBS S5-3 metaG (SPAdes) (version 2) | ecosystem: Host-associated > Plants > Roots > Rhizosphere... | reverse complement strand
AGCCGGCTCGTCACCGGCACCGGTAAGTCGGGGACGCATGGATTTTCCCAGCTATCCAGAAGACATGTCTTCACTCCTATCTTCGCGCCGACACGGCGCACCACCAGTTCCTCTTTTGCATAGGACGCAGAGCCAAACTCGCCGGTCTGGTCCCGGTCCAGCCGGCTCTTGTGGCCGGTGGCATGGCCCAGTTCGTGGAGCGCCGTGCGGAACCAGTTGATGGGCTCAAGGAAGGCAGCCTGGGGCGGCACCTGCACCACGTCATGGCTGGGCGAATAGAACGCTTCCCCGCCACCGATGCGGAACGTCACCCCGCTGTTCTGGATCACGCGATCGGCACCGGCAATCGCCAGCTCGGGCGCAATCGGCGGCACAGGCGTAATCATGTCCTCGGGCAGGTCCTCGCACTGGTCGAGGTTGAACACGGTAAAGCGCTTGAGAAAGGCCACGGTGCGCGCTTCGCGGTCTTCGTCCCTGGCCTTGGCGGCTTCCTCGCGCGGGGTGAAGCGATCGGCATAGCAGACCACCGTGCCCTTCTCGCCGCGCCGGACATGGCCCCCGGCTGCTTCGGTCTGGCGATAGGTCAGCCAGCGTTGCGAGGAAAAGCCCTGCTCGATGGCCGAGGTCCAGAGAATGAGAACATTGATCCCTGAATAAGTCCGGCCCGAACCGGCATTGTGGGGCAGCGTGCAGGGACAGCGGCTGGCGTCCCAGGGCTGCACCCAGGGCAGGCGCCCGGCTTCGAGTTCGGCAATGATGCGGGAGGTCACCTCGGCATAGAGGGACTGGCGTTCACAGGTGTTCACGGTGCTCATGGTCTTCAAGCTCCTTAAACCGTCATGGCCCGGCGCCGGGGTGGCGGGGGGCGGCAGGAGCGGACCGACAGCCCCGCTGTCAGCGGCGGGGTGCACCGAAGGGCGCAACAGCGTGGAGCACCCGGAGCCGCGTAGCGGGCCGGGTTGCACCCCGTCGCGGCGGGGCTACAGGGCCGTGACGCCCCCCGTCACCTACGGAGCCGAGGCAGACGCCGCCGCGCAACCAAAGCGCGGCGACAACCGGAGGGGAGCCAGAGGCGGACCGATAGGACCGGCCAAACCGGCCGGACCAAGTGTCAGCGATCGCACCGGCTCTGCCGACGAGACGGCAGCGCCGGCTCGGCTGGAGTGCAGCGGACGGAGAGCGCGGTCAGGCCAAAACGGCCTAGGCCGCCATCATGCGTGACCATTAAAACTATCTAGTAGCGGGAAAAAATGACGATCGGAATTCATTGCCAGCCCGCAGCATGATCTTGTCCTCGACTGGCTAGCCGCCGCTTTTAAGGGGGCTAAACTAACAACTCGATGGCCCATTGCTGCATGGCATCTTCTAGCGCCGCAACTCAAGTGGAACCGCGACGCCTGACCGTTCCGGAGCAGTTGTATTGCCACGCGCCGGATAGATGAACTGGCGCCAACTTTCGCCTATATAAGGACCGCGGTCTGACCCAGGCCGCCGCCGATGGGGGGATGATTGAGCGACCGGGAAGACATCATCGCAGCAGCGAATGCGGGCAAGCTGCCCGAACTGTTCGTCGAGCGGCTGCGCCGCCATCAGACGGACGAAATGGGGAGAGCGTTCCGCGCGATCCTGACCCAACTCCATAATGATGGCACGATCGACGTGATCGAGCCAGCGCGCCAGATCGCGACGTCACCTGTCGATCAGCAAGACTTCTTCACAGTGATGTGCATCTATACCGAGTTGATCCCGACGCTTGATGCCAGCGTGACCGACATGCTGGCAGCGGTGAAAGCACTGTCCGCCCGGGCCGGTGAGGATCTCGCCTCGGGAATGCCAAATGGCGCCTATCGCAGTTGGGCCGAACAGGGCAGCCGCGCCCGCGACACGCTCGAGAAGATCAACCCGGAGGATGGCGACGACAGCGCCTATGTTTTTCTGGCGCTGCAGGCGCTGGCCAAATCTGAGTCTGATGAGGCGCTCGACCGCGCGATCCTTTATGTCGGTGGGAATGCTGGTCCTGCGCGGTCGGCTGCCGCCAAGGCAATCGGCACCTTTGATGTCAACGATCCCGAACGCCGCGCGAAAGCAATAAACGCGCTTACAGTCAATGCCGCTAGCGCCGACGACAACAGCCTCGGCCACATCCTCACCGCGATGTGTGAAATCGCTAAGGCGCATCCCGATGCTTACAGCGATGCCGCCGCGCTGATCGACGCCAACATCGCCCGCGCGGGTGACCTTGCGATTTACCATCTTTCAAGCGAGCTGATGTTTCACGCTGATGACCTGCCGCCCGAAATTATCAAACCCATCACTTCGATCATGCATAAGGTAGCCATTGGTAATCTCAGCACGATCAACAACATCGGTACAGCGGCAGGCACATTGGCGGGTAAGAACCGACTAGACGAAGCGCTGTCGCTGATCACGCCACTCATTACCGCCCATAGGCAACTGACCTCGCTGGCTCCCCTTGGTGGGGTTAAATACAGCCTGTTACAGCTGCCACCCGACCAGCTGGCCATAATCGTCATGGGCTGGCTTCTGACGTGTAACCCCAATCTGGGTCGTGCGACGATGGCTTTGGTCAGCGACCATCATGGCGATGCGCCGCTCATCCTCGATCCCCGCTCCGCAGCCGCAAGCCTCGACAACCCCAAGCGACTCCTGCTTGCCCATAGGGCGATCGGATGGTTGTTCGTTCACCCGGTCACAGCCGCATCGCTAGTGGTCGGCCTACTCGATGGAGCTAGCGACGCGGCGCAGCGCAGGATCGCCGAATTGCTGTTTGATCCATTGCTAATAAACTTTTCCGGATCCGTTGGCGACTGGATCGCCGAACAGGCAAAGGCTCCGGGCCATCCATCACAAGCCATCCTAAGCGATCTCGTGGCGCGGCTTGAGACCTATATCGAGGGGCTGTGCGCGCCTGGCCCGATCAAGGAACTGCGCCCGTCCGAGCGCGAACGGCTGATCGAGAGGCACCGCCAGCAGGGGATGATGCGCCAAGCCTACAAGGCATCGGAGAAAACCTCGATCCTTGCATCGCTCGTGACGCGGCAGGTGCTACTCTACGGCACGCGCTCGATCAGCTATTTCAAAGGAATGGGTGGAAAGCAGCAGCGCAGCGAGATGAGGATGCAAAGCTTCAGCCAGAGCACCGAAGCGCCGCGCTTAGGCATCCTCGAGCCGTTTGACCTCGACTATATGTTGCGCGTGTTTCGCGCTATGAAAGTCGCGCCGTGAAACTCGTAATCCGGGAATATTTGGCGTCGCTTAAGGAGCGCGACGAACTCGATGCAGTTTTGCCCGACCTACTGACCGAACTGGGATTCACCGTCTATTCGCGGCCGGCGCGTGGCACGCGCCAATATGGCGTCGATGTCGCCGCGGTCGGGCACGGCCAGGACGGTATCAAGCGCGTGCATCTGTTCTCGGTCAAATCGGGTGACCTCGACCGCAATGAATGGAATACGGCGAGCCCGCAAAGTCTCAGACCGTCGCTCGACGAGATACTTGATCATTATATCGCGAGCCGCATCCCGCCTGAATATGCGAACCTCCCGATCGCGATCTGCCTAACCTTCGGCGGTGCGATTGATGAGCAGGTCCGCGCCGAAGTGACGGGCTATATGACACGCAACACCACGCCCAAGATCAGCTTCGAGGAATGGAACGGTGATCGGCTGGCGCAGGTCGTTCTCGACGGAATCTTGCGAGAGGAACTGCTGCCAGCACCACAACGCAGTCATTTGCGCAAGGCCGTGGCGATGGTCGAAGAGCCCGACATCGCGCTCGACCATTTCCAAAAGCTTTTGCGCGCGCTCGTCGGCCAGAGCGGCACGACGCCTGCGACCCGGCTCAGCCAGGCACGGCTGATCAACATCTGTATGTGGATCATGTTCGTCTGGGCGCGAGAGGCGGAGAATGTTGAGGCGCCGTACCGGGCCAGCGAACTGGCGTTGCTTGACGTGTGGCAACTGCTTAAGTCCGACATTGCCAGGGCCTCGAGATCTGGCGAGGCCGCTAGCCTTGTCCTCAACGAACTGGTCGAGCTCCATTTTACAATCTGGGACGCGCTCTTCGAAGACAAAATCCTGTCGGCTGCCAATATCCGGCACGCGATCTCGACTGCGGTCGAAAGCCACTCCGCGCTCGATATCAACCTTAAGCTGTTCGATCTCATCGGCCGGCTAGCGCTGCGCGGGCTGTGGCTCGTTTGGCAATTGTCGCCGGCAAGAGGCCCCGTCGTCCTCACCAATGACTATCTCGATACGCTCCCGTCCGTCATCAGTGACACCACCAAGGCTGTTGTCAACAGGATCGACCGGCTGATCGAGGCGATGATGGCGATCGTCAGCAACAATCGAGCGCTGCTCTCGCCGGTCGGCGACTGGCAGGCGATCGACATCGGCCTCGCCTTTACTCTGCTCGCCTCCCGTCCTGTCGCGCATGGCGCGATTGATCAATGGGCGGAAGAGCTCGCCAGGCGCTCGATATTCGCGTTCAAAATGCATGGCCGCTATCCGATTACCAGCGGCTCCTATTGGGACCTGGTCGATCATCCAGCTGAGCGCAGCGACGAGTATCGCATCCAATCCACCGAGGGCAGCATTCTCTATCCGTTACTGGCGGCCTGGGCGGCAGCCAGGGGCAAGCAGGCACTCTTCGACGAAATCGCCAAATTCAGCGCGGACGCACTCGTGCATTGCACGTTCCAGACCTGGCTTCCGGATGAGGACAGCGAGGCCAGTCTCTATCTCAACCGCGACGACCATGGCGCTGCGCTGGCCTGCATTCCGGTCACCGCGGGCACGAGTGACACGCTCGACTTTATCCTCGCCGAGGTGACGACCAACAAACATTATGACCAGCTCACCGCGGTGAAGCTCGGCCATTGGCCAATCGTGCTGACCGCTTGCCGCGCACATCGCCTGCCGGTACCCCCACACGTCTGGCGCGACCTGCTGCCCCAGCTCAGGCGCCCGGCCAGGGACCCGTTCCTGTTGCCCGATGACGGTCCGCCTGAACCAACCTGACGCTGGGCCGGAGACGCTCTCAAGACATGGTCACCCGCCAGTCTGGTCCCACGGGCAGGACAAGAACTCCCCGATTTAAAATTGCGACGTACCATTAGCCAGCGCATCTAAATCAGGCAGCGCCGGCCCCCAGCGGGCTGCCTTGCGCTCTGTCGCGAACAGTCCACCACTCCTGTGCCGCATTACCAACAGTCGGCGCAAAGCGAGCAGTTGCGTCTCCGCCAGCGTCACGCTGGCGATGGAGTACCGCACAGTCACTGGTTTCGCCGCTAGCGATGCTGCCGGGCGGAGCAAGGTCGCTCCCGCCTTCGGGATCGACCAGTCGTAGCGCAAGATCATATTGAGACAGTTACGGCCCGGTTGACAGTCAACGCTTCATCCCTGCCGTACCGTGAGGGGGTAAGTCGTATGTCGGTTTTGACAGGAGACAACGTCCACGATTGCTGATCTGAACGATCGGCCCTGAATGCAGTTGCCAGCGATGCCCTGGCTTCGTGGCCCCGACAAGCCCGATTGCGGCGCGGCCAGAAGCCGCGACCGCAAAATGGCCGCTCACGCGAGCGACGTAATCTTCAGGCGGAGCGGCGGACGACTTGCTGGGCCCGCATCTGCAGCCGCTTGGTAGTGATACCGTCCATGGTATTCAGTGCCTGTCTCAAATCGCCCCTGCCAAAGCGCGCGCGAACGACAGCAGCAATCGCGCGCTCCTCCTCGCGGTCGAGCTGGTCGACCGGATCGGGTTCCGTGCCAAATGTCATGAGCGAGCTCCTTCTACGAATTTCGTAACACGATATTGGCAACGTTGGAAGGACATCAATGGCTCCGCTCGAACGCTGCGGCCATCAAAGCGGTCATTCGGGCGATCAACCGGACGGTATCAACGGCCTGCTCCTGTCGGTCGCCGGGCAAGCGGCGAAACCGGCCAGGCCGATCGGACGAGACGGCAACCACGCCCCAGATTCGCACCGGATCGCCCAATCGCACCGGGACGGCCGCCATGGAGCGGTAGCGCGTGCCGTCATAGGGTTTCTGCAAGGCTGCTGGCACCTTTACGTCGTGCATGCTGACACCGTCCTGTCCATCCGACATGACGACAACATCCTGCCGCGCCCAGGCCGCGCCGACCGCGCCCTGATTCATCTTCCAGCGACGTGAATGCTTTTGCTCGTCGGCACGCAATGCGCGCTTGGCTGAAACGCGCACCAGCTCGTCACCCTGGACCTGAAAGACAGAGATGACCCATTCCTCTTCCTGCTCCAGCCCGATCGAGACCAGCAGATGCCGCAGTGCCATTTCGATCATCACGTCGACCGTGCCGACCGGGTCCGCCTCTGGGATCAGCAGCGCCTGTTCCAAGGCCTCGCGCATGACAGTGTTAGCGTCTATCAACGCCAGGCGGCGGCGGTCGAGCAGAGCGGCTGAAGATTGTCGATCCTGCAACTTGCGGCCAGCCTCGATCGCCTCCTCCGCGATTTCTTCGGCTTCGGTGAGAAGCGTGGTGAGCTCGAGCTTTCGAAAGTCGAAGCGGGCGACGAATGCCGCGCCGACACCGGCCAGAGTTGCGCCCACGAACACGAGCACCGTCCCCACGGTGCCATCGAATGCCTTGGCGAGCGCCGCCAAGAATGCACCGAGCACACCGACGATCACGAACCAGACCCGCAGCTGCTCCAAACCCTGGATGCGTTCACTGATCTTGCGCAGGGCGCCATTGCGGTTTGGCTTCAGGCGGGCTTCGAGGTTCTCGAAGACGGAAGTTGCTTCCGTGCTCACTGTATACACTCCACACGCAATCGCAGGCATTGGTTGGAGGGTTTGTCGTTGGCGGTAGGGACGAGACGGCGAAAGCGATCCTCAAACTGCAGATTAAAGTCGATCTGCGACTCCGCACGAAACTTGCTGTTGCTACAAATGATATCAGTTTGAGTGCTGAAATCGTCGGCGCGGACGGAGGTTGGAAAGCGGGCGAAACCATCGTCGCGTCCGACCAAATTGGCATCGAGTTTGAAAATGTTCACCGCAAATGATCCTCCGAGCATCCGGAAAATGTTATAAATAAAAAATGAAGGTGTGAATTATATGAATCAGGTTTATAGAGACATGAAAAATATTAATACCACATTAGATCGCCAACCATCAATGTGCGCCGGAGTATCAATTATCGAAAATCCCCGACTGATGGCCATTAGCCGAGCGCTGTCTGCCCAAAGTTCGGCCGCAGCACCTTGGCGCCGTCGCGCAGACCATCGAGGTAATCCGACCAGTGCTGCATCATCCGCACGCGCTCTTCCCAATACTGCCCGCGCGTGTATGCGCGGCGCACGGCGTTGGCTTCGACGTGGGCAAGCTGGCGCTCGATGGCATCGGCGTTCCAAAGCCCCATCTCGTTGAGCAGTGTTGCCGCCATGGCGCGAAAGCCATGGGCGGTCATCTCGTCCTTGCCGTATCCCATGCGGCGCAAGGCTGCGTTGATGGTGTTGTCCGACATTGGCCGATTGGCAGAGCGCAACGACGGGAAGAGGTAAGGGCTATAGGCTGCATCGTGCTCGATCTCGCGAATGATCGCGAGGGCCTGCCTGGAAAGCGGCACGGCATGCGGCCGGCGCATTTTCATCTTGTGCTCGGGGATCGTCCAGATTTTACGGTCGAAATCGAACTCCTTCCATTCAGCATGGCGAATTTCGCCGGGGCGGACAAAGACATGCGGCAACAGGCGCATCGCAATGCGCGTCTGCGTGTCGCCTTCGTAGTCCTCGATCGAGCGGAGGAGGGCGCCGGCCTCCTTGGACGTCGTAATGGCAGCACGATGCACGACCTTGGGCGTGACCAGCGCGCCGCGCAGGTCCGCGCAGACGTCGCGCTCGGCGCGCGCGGTCGCGATGGCAAAGCGGAACACCTGACTGCACGTCGTGCGCACGCTGGTGGCGGTGTAGAACTTTTTGGTGCGTTCGATCTTCTTGAGCGCCAGCAGCACCTCGTGCGCTGAGATCTTGGAAATCGGCCGCCTGCCGATCGCCGGCATGACCAACCCCAACTGCCATTCGTACTTCTTGATCGAAGCAGCGGCGCGCTCCTCAAGCCGGACCTTCTCCAGCCATTCGTCGGCAACGGCCTTGAAGGTATTCGACGCCGCTACCGAATCTGCAATCTTGTTGAGCTTGGCCTGATCGACTGGATCAATGCCATCGGCCAGCAGGCGGCGAGCTTGTAGCAGACGCTCCCGCGCATCGGCCAGCAGCACCTCTGGATAACGACCGAAGGTGATCGTTCGCTGGAAGTCGTGGAAGCGGTAGTTCATCCGCCAGTAGCGGGTTCCACTCGGCTTCACGAGGAGGTACAATCCGTCCCGGTCAGGCAGCTTGTACGGCTTGTCCTTGGGCTTGGCGCGCGCGACAGATGCCGCCGTAAGCCCTGATTTTCCTGCTTTTTCGGCCATGTTGATGGACCTCCGACAGCACAAATTGGCCGCAGGTCCATCAAGTGATCCATCATTCGACTGAGATTGAGTGGAACATGTCCGGAACTGCCCGGAAATTATACCACCGAAAAACCGCAGAAAACAGCCACTTATGAGGCATTTTGGCACCCCCTGAGAGGAGGCTCTGGAGCGGGTGAAGGGAATCGAACCCTCGTATTCAGCTTGGGAAGCTGCTGCTCTACCATTGAGCTACACCCGCAAATCAAGCACTTAGCTGATGCTTGGAAGCGATTTTTACAAGAGTTTTTACACTCCTGTGCGCGGCGCCACTGACACAACCACATGGGCTGGTCAATCGCAATTGTAAGCTACGTGCGGATCGTGGCCCAAGCCGAGCATGGCTGGCGCATGTTGCCCTTACAGCCGTATGGGCTTTCGAAAACGATGGATGGGAGCATGAAGGCGTTTCGCTGGGACGACCTCATGCTCCAGGCCTTTTTGGTCGCGCGATGATAAAAACTGGTTCCCACTTTTTATCATCGCGGTCTACTCTCCGCGTTCCCGTCGTAGGATTGCGACGACAGACCGACCGGAGCACCATGTACTCGACGCTGACGACGCAATGCGAAGATCGCATCCTGACAGTTACACTGCACCGCCCCGACCGCCTCAACGCTTTCACCGTCGAGATGGCCAACGAACTGGAATCGCTGTTCCGGGCGGCATCGCAAGATGACGGCATCGGCGCGATCATCGTTACCGGCGAAGGCCGGGCATTTTGCGCCGGCATGGAACTGGGCGTCGAGGGCAATGTCTTCGGGCTTGACGAAACCTTGCAACCAGACTTGGCGGAACTGCTTACGCGCCAGGAAGACCCCGACATCCGGAACGGCGTGCGCGATACCGGTGGGCGCGTCACGCTGGCTATCCACGATTGCCGCAAGCCGGTGATCGCCGCGATTCACGGGGCGGCGGTCGGGATTGGCGCAACCATGACACTGGCCATGGATTTCCGGCTGGCCACGCAGGATGCGCGTCTCGGTTTCGTCTTCGGCAAGCTGGGCATCGTTCCCGAAGCGTGTTCCAGCTGGTTCCTGCCGCGCCTTGTCGGCCTGCAGACGGCGCTGGAATGGGTCCTGACGGCCGATCTGGTTTCGGCCGCTGAAGCGCTGGACAAGGGCTTGCTGCGATCTGTCCATGCCGATCGTGACGCCTTGCTGGACGAAGCGCGCCAGCTCGCCCGGCGAATGATCGACGGGCGCTCTCCAGTGGCCATTGCGTTTGCCCGGGACATGCTGCGCCGCAATTCCGCGCTCGGCGATCCGCGCGACGCGCACATGATCGAATCGCTGGCCATGTTCTACACCAGCATCGGCGACGGCAAGGAGGGCGTTGCGGCATTCCGCGAAAAGCGCAAGCCCGCCTTTGCCGGCAAGGCTTCGGCGATGCCGCCGCCCTACCCATGGTGGGCCGGTCCTGCCAAGGACGACGCCTAGCCGCACGGCCCACCCGGCGATTGCCGCCGCAGCACCGAACTTGCAGGCCGGCGCCGATCCCCGATCAATTGCCGGAGGGCGAGCGCGGTCTGCCGGCATCGGCCGGTGCGGCGGTTGACTTGCGCGGGATCAGCGTTGGCGCGACCAGGTTGATCCTGGGTGCTGGCCCGGTTGGCGCCCGTTCGAGAAGTTCGAGCGCGGCAGCCGCGATCTGGTCGAATGGCACGCGCAAGGTCGTCAAAGGCGTGGGAAGATGGCTGACGATCGGAATATCGTTGTAGCCAACCAGCGAAACGTCACCCGGCACTGCAATGCCGCGATTGGTGAGGGCCGACAGGGCGCCGATCGCGGTGTTGTCATTGACGGCAAAAATCGCTGTCGGACGCGGCGACAGGTTCATCAGTTGTTCGGCCGCCATCGCCCCGGCCTCTATGCTGAAGGTCGATTCGATGATGAGGGCAGGGTCGACCGTCAGGCCAGCCTCAGCCAGGGCATTGCGATATCCCTCTGAGCGGAACCGCGCGCTGGAGGCATAGGCCGGACCGGCGATGATCCCGATGCGGCGATGGCCCAGATCGATCAGGTGGCGGGTGGCCAGATAGCCACCGAGCCGATCGTCACCGATCGAGGAAAGGCTCGTTCCGTCGGTGCGAAGGGCCAGGACATGAGGCACGCCGCGCTCCATCAGCTTTTGCGGCAGATCGTCGCCAGTGCGGGCAGTGGCCAGGATCAGGCCGTCCACGCCCCGCTGCAGGAGTGATTCGGCCGCGCGCTCTTCTGCGTCGATATTGTCGTCGGTCGTGGCGACCAGCGCGATTCGGCCCGTACGCGCGCAGGCCTTGGCAATGGCTTCGTACAGCATCGCCATGACCGTATCGGTGAGGCGAGGGACGATGACCCCGATCGCCATGGTCTTGCCCCGGCGCAGGCTGGACGCCGACATGTCACGCACATAGCCCAGTTCTGCTGCCACCTCGCGCACCCGTCGGGCCGTGTCATTGTCCGACTGCGGCAGGCGTTCGTCGAGAATGCGTGACACCGTGGATTTGGAAACGCCGGCTGCTGCCGCCACGCTGTGGAGCGTGACCCGGCCCGCGCGCTGATCCTGATTGCCTGTTCGCTTCATTCCACCCCGATCACCCAACCGTTCGTCCTTTCCATAGGCCCAATTCGTGGATGCCTCAAAATCCTCCTTGACACCAGCACTGTTCGATAACGATAACGGGAACGTTCCCGCATACGTTTTCACATAACCAGGAGAGATGTCATGAGCCTGTATGATCCTGCCCCCAACAAGCGCCCTGCTCCCGCCAAGGTGATGGACCTGCGCGGCCTCAACCCGGCGCCCGTCACCGTTTTCGATGCCGAGGGCAACGTCGATTGGGATGCCAACGTCGCGCTGGCCAAGTGGCTCGCCGGCAAGGAAGGCGTGAAAAGCCTCGTCATTCTCGGCCACGCCGGTGAAGGCACGTTCCTGACCCAGGAAGAGCAGGTTGAACTCATCCGCGTCTATGTGGATGCCGTGGGCAACAAGATTCCCGTGATTGCCGGCATCACCGGCGAAGGCACCGAAGTGGCCGCCAGGGAAGCCAAGCGCGCAGCGGACGCCGGCGCCATCGGCGCGCTGGTCTATCCCTCGCATGGCTGGCTGCGCTTTGGCTATCAGGAAGGCGCGCCGCAGGATCGCTACAAGGCGATCTACGAAGCATCGGGCCTGCAGTGCATCCTGTTCCAGTATCCCGACGTTACCAAGGCGACCTATAACCTCAAGACGCAGCTGGAACTCGCGGCGCAGCCCGGCGTGGTGGCAACCAAGAACGGCGTGCGCAACATGAAGCGGTGGGACACCGAAATCCCGGTCCTGCGCAAGGAATTCCCGGAACTGCAGATCCTGACCTGCCACGACGAATATCTGCTGCACACCATGTTCGACGTGGATGGTGCGCTGGTCGGCTATGGCAATATCGCGCCCGAACTGCTGTTCCAGCTGATCCAGGCGGGCAAGGCCAAGGATTATGCCAAGGCGCGCGCTATCCATGACCAGCTGCTGCCGGTGACCAAGAACGTCTATCATCGCGGTTCGCACATGGAAGGCACCGTTGCCCTGAAGATCGCGCTGCGTGCCCGTGGCGTGCTCAAGAACGCCACGGTGCGCTCGCCGCTGATCGACCTGACTGCTCAGGCCGAGCGGGAGATCGAGGCGGCGATGAAGGAAGCCGGGATCGTCTGATCCTGCGGTGGGCCGATGATCGTCCGCCCGGCACGCCCACAGTGCCGGGCACCCATCGGCCGATTGCCTTGCCAATGCCCCTTATCGTCTGCGCTGGCAGCGGGGGGAAACACCATCAACCCGAAAACAGACGTGCCGGACTTAGCAATTGTCCTGAAGGCGCGCAGATGGGAGAGGCTGGAATGAATGCTTCACTTGCGTCTCACATGACAGCCGCGCGGGCGACCGCCCCGGCTTCTCCAGGCGATAGCGGCGCGGCGCTGATCGCGCGGCTCGAACGCCTGCCGGTAACCCGGCCCGTCCTTTGGGCGCGCGGCTGTGTCGGCATGGCCACCTTCTTCGATGGCTACACGACCATTGCGCTGGCCTATGCCATGCCGATCCTGGCCAAGGAATGGGGCCTGGCGCCCTCGGTTACCGCAGCGATCATCTCGTCTGGCTATCTCGGCCAGCTGGTTGGCGCGATCTTCTTCGGGTGGCTGGCAGAGCGCATCGGCCGCTTGCCGGTGCTGGCCATCGCCATCGGCATCTTCGCGGTGATGAGTGCTGCCTGCATCTTTGCCTGGGGCCCTGCATCGCTGATCGCCTTCCGCTTCCTGCAAGGGATCGGCACGGGTGGCGAGGTTCCGGTCGCCAGTGCCTATGTCAACGAATTGTCCGGCGCCAAAAAGCGCGGTCGCTTCTTCCTGCTCTACGAGCTTCTTTTCCTTGTCGGGCTGACCGCTGCCGGCGCCATCGGTTACCTGATGGTCCCCCGGCTTGGCTGGCAATCGATGTTCATCGTCGGCATGGTTCCGGTGGCGCTGGTCGTGCCGTTGCGCTTCTTCCTGTCGGAAAGCCCGCGCTGGCTGATCAACCGTGGCCGCTTCGACGAAGCCGACACGGTCATTCGCCGGCTCGAGGACAGCGCGATCAAGCATGGCCAGGACCTGCCGGAGCCCAAGCCGGCCGCCGCCATCCAGGCCCAGCCCAAGCCGGCCGGGTCGGTGAAGGAAATGTTCGGTCCGCTCTATGGCCCGCGCACGCTGCTTTTGTGGGCAATGTGGTTTGGCGCCTACATGATCAACAATGGCCTGCTGACCTGGCTGCCCACGCTGTATCGCACGGTGTTCGACCTGCCTGTCGACCAGGCGATCGGCTATGGCTTTGCCATGACGGGCATTGCGCTGGTTGCCTCGTTCGTCTGTGCGATGACGATCGACAAGGTAGGGCGCCGTCGCTGGTACACCGGCGCCTTGCTGTTCGCCGCCATGCCCCTGGCCGCGCTCTATGCGTTGGGGGCGTCGAGCCCGCTGATGGTCTTTGCGCTGGCCACGCCGGCCTTTGCCGCCCTGCAGACCGTGACTTACTCGCTCTACCTTTATTCGGGCGAGCTTTATCCCACGCGGCTGCGGTCGCTGGGCGCGGGGCTGGGTTCGGCTTGGCTGCGGGCGGGATCGATCGCCGGGCCTTGGCTGATCGGGCTGGTCATGTCGGGCGGCTCGGTTGCCCCGGTGTTCCTGGCCTTTGCGGTGGTCGCCGCGCTGACCGGGCTGGTCGTGCTGCGCTGGGCACCGGAAACCAGCGGCAAGGCGCTCGAGGAACTTTCGCCCTAAGCGGCGACCGTTTTTTCCATCCCAACCTGATCATCAACATGGGGGCAGGGCGCGCAAGACGCCGCCCCCGGAGAGGATATGTCATGGCACGCCATTGCACAGCGTGGGCCTTGGGGGCCGCGTCTTTTCTCGTTGCCGGGCAAGCATGGGGGCAGGCGGCGCCTGCTCCAACGCCGGATACGCCGACGCGGCCGGCCACGCATCCCAAGGACGCGGCGCCGGCCAACTATCCCAAGCCACAGGTACAGTTGATCCAGCCGCCGTTCGTCGGCGCGGATCAATCCTCTGCCCGAGGCCCGCTTTCCGGCGTCGGCAAGTCGCTGGCCGACAAGGGCATCTATCTCCGCTTCCTGGCCGTGGACGAATTTGCCGCGAGCGTGACCGGCGGGCAGGGGACGGGTTCTGGCAACAGCTACGCCTTGCCGTTCGGCGCAGACCTCGACCTTGGCCGCATGGCGGGCCTGGAAGGAACGCGCGTACACGTCTCGATGAACATGTCGAAGGGCAGTTCCCTTGCTGCCGACCATGCCGGCAATGCGGTAAGTTTCCAGACCCGCTACAAGGCTTTCCAGAACCTGAGGCTGGCAGCCCTGGCCATCGAGCAGAACCTGTTTGGCGGAAAAGTGAATATCTCGGGCGGTCGGGTATCGCCGCTCACGTATTTCAACCAGTCCAATATCTATTGCACGTTCCAGAACAATTCGGTCTGCTTCAATCCGGCGGTCGTGCCGATCCAGGACAAGGCGCTGGGCTTTTTCCCATACGGCACGTGGGGTGGCCGGGTGAAGGTCGCGCCGACGAAAAGCTTTTATGTCCAGGCCGGGATTTTCGAGGCCAATCCATCGCTCAATTCCACCGACGGTTTCAACTGGTCGACCCGCGGTTCCACCGGGCATCAGACGGCGTTCGAGGTGGGATTGCAGTCCGGCGCGCCCAAGACCAAGTATCCCTGGCATCTGCGGATCGGCGGATACCACAACACCTCCAATGTGGCCGATCCCTATCTGAACAGCAAAGGACAACCGCGCCTTGCCTTGGGCGGCGTGCCGCTGATCCATGACGGGCAGGCAGGTTGGTATGTCATGGGCGATGCGGTTGCCACCCATCTTGGCGGCAGTGCCAAGCGGCCGGTCACCCTGTTTGGCGGCGTGATCGGATCGACCGGAAACTATGTGCCCTTCAAAAGCCAGACCATTGCCGGCGTGATCGTGACCGGCCCGTTTGCCAGCCGCCCCAATGATACGCTTGGTCTTGTCGGCAGCTATATCCGGTTGGGATCGCGGCAGGTCGATTTCCTGCAGGCGTCGCGGGCCCTGGCGGGTGGGACCGACGCGGTCCGGCGGGGAGAGGGGATCTTCGAGTTGAACTACGGCTTTGCTGCGGCGCCGGGCGTGCGCCTGAGCCCCAACATCCAGTACGTGAAAAACCCCGACAACCTTCCACGTCCGCAGGCAATACGGCAGTCAAAGGATATCCTTGCCTTTGGCCTGCGCCTGTCGGTCGATTTTGCCACGCTCTTGGGAATGCCGGCGATGCGTTAGGGCGCCCCGGCGCCAAGTCCTTCCGGCGTCCGCTCGTGGGAACACTCGTAACGTGCAGGTCGATCTGTTCCGCATTGTGAAATACACGGTATAAATCCCTCCCGGTTTTCGTAAGGTAACCGCACAAGAAATATCCGCATTGGTTGCGGGATAAACATGGAGGGGATTATGAAGGGGCCAATGAGCCGTCACGCCGCGTCGCTGCTGTGCTGCGCGTGTGCCATGGCGATCGCCACCAGCGCATCGGCAAATGCTGCCGAACAGGGAGCGGCCGAACAGGCGCCGGCCGATCAGGCAGCGGCCGACCAGGCCAGTGCGGAACCGAGCGCCGATCAAATCGTGGTTACGGCAACACGGCGCGCCGAAACGCTTCAGGAAACGCCGCTGGCGGTCGACGTGGTGTCGGCGCAGGACGTGGCCAAGCTCAACCTGTTCGACGTCAAGGAAATCCAGAACGTCGTCCCCGGCCTGACGCTGGAAAACGGCGATGGCCGCAGCAACATCGCAACGCTTCGCGGCATCTCGTTCAACCCGGACAGCGGGTCGAGCGATGCGGTGCAGGTCTATTTCAACGAAATCAGCGTCGATCCCAACACTTTCTTCAGCGCCATGTACGATATCGGCCAGATCCAGGTGCTGCGTGGCCCGCAGGGGCTGTTCCGTGGCAAGGTCTCTCCCGCCGGGTCCATCGTCATCGGTTCGGCGCGGCCCGATCTTGCCAAGCCCACCGGCTATGCGCAGGCTGCCGTCAGCGATCGACATGCCTACAACTTCCAGACTGCGGCGTCGGTGCCGATCGTCCAGGACAAGCTCGCCATTCGTGGCGCGCTACTTTACGATCGCAACCGCGCCGGCCAGGTCAAGAATATCGATGGTCGCAAGTCCTACAACGAAACGATGAGCGGGCGCTTCTCGGTGGCCTGGCAGCCCACGACGGACTTCCGCGCCGACCTCACCTATCAATACCTGTGGACCGACGTGCGCCCGTTCCGCGCCGTGTTCGGACCGGGCAACCAGCCCAGCCCCAACGCTTTCTTCCCGCTGCGCAGCGGTCCGGCCATCAGCCTTGATGATCGGCTCGCGGTCAGCGAAGGTGATCTGCGGTTCACCAACGAGACGCATCTTGTCACGCTGAACACCAACTACAACTTCGGTTGGGGTGAACTGGTCTTCAATGGCGGATACCAGAAAACCCGTCTGGAGCAGCAGCGCGACCAGGACGAAGGCAACGCGGTTCCGGGTTACCAACTCAACCAGCACGTCCACACGCCCTATGACATCTGGAACCTGGAAGTCCGCCTTCAGTCGCCCAGCAATTCCAAGCTCAACTGGGCCATCGCCGGCAACTACAGCCATGCCCAGTTCTACGATGTGCGTGTGCGGCAGAGCAACGATGCGTTCTTCACCGATCCTTTCGGGGGCACTTTTCCAGGGATGACCGGCCCCGGCCCGGTGCCACCGCAAATTTTCGTGTTCCCGGTCGATGTTTCGGTCACGCTGCCGATCCTGAGCAAATCCTATGCCGTGTCGGGATTGCTTGGTTACGAGGTCACCGATGGCCTGACCATCACCGGCGGCCTGCGGCAGACCTGGGGTGAAACGACCCGCACGCAGCGCCTGGTCATCCCGGCGATCGGCGTTGACCGGACCACGCCCAGCATCGTCAAGCCAAAGGCCTTGACCGGCGGCGCCTCGATCGCCTGGAAGCTGGACCGCGACCTGAATGTCTATGCCAACTATGGGCGGTCCTTCCGCCCCGGCGTTGCGGCAACCGGCGTTTCGACACCGCTTGATCCCAAGTACCTGCAGACGCCCGACGAAACCTCGGACGGTTTTGAAATCGGCCTCAAGTCCAGCATGTTCGACCGCAAGGTCACGCTCAACGTTGCCGCGTTCTACCAGAAGTTCAAAAACTACGTGGACTTCGCGCCGGCGCTCACGACCAATTCGTCGCGCATCCCAGGCAATGTCGATACCGCCTCTGCTCCGCTGCCAACGTTCGGCAACGCGACCAGCAAGGGTATCGAAGTGCAGTTGGGCTTCCAGCCGTCACAGTGGGCGGATTTCAGCATCAACGCCACTTATGCCGATGCGCATTACAACAATGCCAAGCTCTATTGTAACGACTACAACGGCGACGGCATCCCCGACTCGATCGGCACGCCGAAGGTACCCGGCACCGAACAGGTTGCGGTCTGCACCCGTAACGATCGCATTGCCGATGTGCCCAAGTTCGGCCTGTCGAGCAGCGGCGAAGTGCGGTTCGGGATGGGCTCGGTCACCCCGTTCGTTCGCGGCCTGGTGTCGTATCGTCCGGGATACTTTTCGGAAAACAGCAACTACCAGTATCGCGATTTCACCAAGGTCGACGTCTTCGTTGGCCTGCGTGGGGGTGATCGCTGGGAGCTGAACGTGTTTGCGAAGAACCTTCTCGACCAGACCCGCGCCCAGCGCGTGTCGCAGGGCAATGCGCAGGTGGCGACCGGCGCTCTGCCCGGGCTTGAGAGCTTCGGCACCATTCCCTTCGATTCCGGTTATCGCCTCGCCTCGATCACGTCGCCGCGTGAAATCGGTGCTACGCTGCGGTTCAGCTGGTGAACCCGACAAGCCGGGGATCGCATTGCGGTCCCCGGCTTCCTTCATGTCTTGCGGCGCCTCGTCAGGCTCTGCCAAACTGCGCAATGATCAGCCAGACACCCCCGGCAACCAGCAGGAACAGGCCAAGTGCCACCCAGTTGGAGGCAAAGCGCAAAGCAGGCGGATGGCCGGTCCAGCGCCGCGATCCGCTGATCATCGGCCCGATCAGGTTGTCGCGGCGGTACAGCAGATAGAACAGGATCGCCAAGACATGCAGCGCGGTGGCGGCAAGAATCAGGTTAAAGACGAAACCGTGCCATTCTGCCGCTGCACGTCCGGTGTCGAAATCGACGAGATAGGCAAATGGCCCGGATTCGAGCCCGTCGATGTCGACGGAAAACATGCCCAGCCCGACTTGGGTTGCCAATAGCGCGATCATCACCACCACGCTCCACCCGCCAACCGGGTTATGGCCCGATGCCGGCGTGGCCGCACGGTTGAACATGGAGCTGCGCACATAGCGGGCCAAACCGGCAGGGCCGCGCAGAAAGCTGGAAAACCGCGCCGTGCTGCTGCCGGCAAGGCCCCACAGGATGCGGAACACCAGCAGCGTGCAGATGCTGTAGCCTGCCAGGCGATGCCAATCGAGCATCCGCTCCTCTGCCGTCCACCAGGCAAAGCCCAGCAGCGGCACCAGCGACCAGTGGAACAGCCGGGTGGGCAGATCCCAAAGGCGCAGGCGGCCCGGCGCATCTTCCATGGTGACGCCAGCCATCACAGTTCTGTGCGAAAGCGATCGTGGCAGCTCTTGCACACGCCGCCCAGCGTCGCGCGCGCCGCCGTCACCCCGGCGACATTGCCGCTGGCCGCTGCGGCATCAAGCGTGCGGGCGGCAGCGATCATGTCCCCCTGCAGCTTGACGAAAGCGGCGTTGTCCCGCCAGATTTCGGGCTTGGCGCGTGTCTTGATCCCCGCTTCCGGGCCGCTGCCCTTGGGGAAGAATTTGGGGAGCAGGGCGGCGCGCGTGGCAATCTCGCGCGCCAGCGGCTTCACGCTGTTCATGTCGGGCGAACCGGACTTCAACTCGTCGTTGATGTTCTTGAAGGCTCCGCCGATTTCCTTGTAGCTGGCCTGCCGCGCCTTGATCGCATCGGCGATGGCCGGGGCCGCCGCATGGGCCGCATAGCCTGCCAGCAGGCCAAGCGCCGCAAAAGCTGTCGCGTGTCGGAGCTTCATTTTTTGCCTCGTCCTCTCTGATAGTGCACCACGCCCGCCAAGCCGCCGCCTTGGTCGACAGGGCAGGGGGCATGGCGCAGCTGGCAATTTTGCGTTTTCAGATGGCGCTTGTCGAGAACACAGACCACCCTGTTTTCGATCAGCGAACCCGGCTTTTTGGTGCAATCCCGCTGTTCCACCAGATGGAATAGATGGCCGGGCATTTGCAGCCGGGCACGAGAGCGAATAGAGCGGGCGCAGATAAGCGGAGGGGACAAGCGGGCGTGGAAATCAGGACGGAAAGTTGCGGCGTCCACGCTGAATTGTTGAGCGAAATGCTGGAAGCTGCGCTGTCTGCGGTTTCGGCGGATCGCTGCCTGCCCGCCTATCTGCCGCCTTACCCGCAGGGACGCAGGTTGATCGTTGCGGTGGGGAAGGCGGGGGCGGCCATGGCCAGGGTCGCGCTGGCCGATGCCCCGCCCGAGACGCGGGCGATTATCTTGGTTCCCTATGGCCACGGCTGCGATCGCGCCGACCTGCCGGCAGGCGCCACGCTGCTGGAGGCGGGGCACCCCTTGCCTGACCAGCATGGGTTGGAGGCGGCCAAGGCGATCTGCGATGCGGTGCGCGAATTGACCGCGGACGACCAATTGCTGGCCCTTGTCTCGGGTGGAGGCTCTGCGCTTCTGGCGCTGCCAGCGCACGGTGTGTCGCTGGAAGACAAACGCCAACTGACCGAGGAACTGCTGCTGTGCGGAGCGACGATCTCGCAGATCAATTGCGTCCGCACTCATCTCTCGCAAGTCAAGGGCGGGCGCCTTGCCATGCTGGCGCACCCGGCGCAGGTGGTAACGCTCGCCTTTTCCGATGTGTCGGGCGATGATCCGGCGCTGATCGCCTCCGGGCCGACTGTCGCCGACCGCACGCGATTGGCAGACGCACGCCGGGTGCTCGATCGCTTTGCCATTCCGGTGCCCGATCACGTGCGGCGCGTTCTGGAGGACGAGCGGCAGGCAACGCCCAGCCCCGATACCATGGCCACGATGCGCGCAGAGGTGCATATCGTGGCGCGCAACCGCATGGCCTTGCAAGCCGCAGGCGAAATTGCCGCCTCGCGCGGGTTCACGCCGGTCTATCTGGGCGACGATCTGGAGGGCGATTCCACCGAGCTTGGCATTGTCCACGCTGCACTCGCGCTGCATCACCGGCGCAAGGGCGGCAAATGGGCGCTGCTTTCGGGTGGGGAAACGACCGTGCTGGTGCGCAACAAGGCCGGGAAGGGCGGGCGCAACAGCGAATATGCCCTGAGCCTTGGCCTGTCGCTGAACGGTGCGGCGGGAATTTCGGCGATCGCCTGCGATACCGACGGCATCGATGGCGTGGGCGGGCACGCGGGCGCCATCGTCGATGAAACACTGTTGCAGCGGGCGAAGGCGGCCGGACTGTTGCCCGCCGCGATGCTGCGGCAGAACGACAGCCATGGCTTTTTCGGTGCGCTGGGGGATCTGGTCTTTACCGGCCCGACGCGCACGACGGTGAACGATTTCCGGGTGATCCTGGTCGACGACGCGGCCTGAGCGCGCGCCGTCTATGCCAAGTCGACGGCGACCACCTCGTGATAGTCGATGTGCGGGACGGTGACGACGATGCGATCGCCCTCCACCTGCAATGGCACCGGCGCATTGTTGGACAGCAGGCGCACGTGCATGGCTTTTGCCCCCGCCGGCAGTTGGAGCCTGACCTGGTAGGGACCGGTGGAGACTGCCTCGCGATAGCTGCCCCGCATGGTCATGGCATTGTTGAGGTTGACCAGATGGGCCGTTGCGGACCTGTCCTGGCGCCAGCAGGCCACGTCCACCAGCCCCGGTCCGTCGATCGCCAGCGGCTGCGCCTCGTCATGCGCCCAGACGAGCAGGGTTTGCAGTAGGGTCAGATGGTCGCCATGCGACAACTCGGCAAACGTGCGGTCGATATCCATGGGCAGGAAGACGACGCGGCCCGCGCCGGCCTGGCGGCAAATCGCCATGGGAATGTCGCTGTGCGTCTTGTCGGTAAAGACGCGCTCCATCGGCAAGTCGGGATAGGAAGGCACCAGCGTCAGCGCCACGTCTGCCGCGTCGTGCGCGTGGACCGGTTGGCGGCGGACCGGGCCGATCATCCGGCTGATCCCTTGCAGGCCGGCCATTGCTGGATGGGCGTGCTCGATCGTCAGATACGCGTTGCGCAGTGGCCCTTCAGCCTCTCCGGAAACGGAGCAACCGAACAGGTCTGCCAGTCCAAAATCCGGGCGGCGGTGGCCATTGCCATCGAACAGCGAAGTCTGGTGCGTGGCCACCACTCGGCCACCCCGCGCCACGAAAGCGCGGATTTGCGCGCATTGCGCGTCGGAAAGGACGGCGGCATTGGCCAGCACCAGCGTTCGGAAGCGCGCAAGGCTTGCCGCGTCCAGAAAGCCATCATCGATCAGGTCGAACGGAATGCGCGATTCGAGCAGCGCCTGGTAAAACCCGCGCATATGGCCATCCAGGTCCTGGCGCTGCTTCCAGCCGCCCAGGAAGGGCGCGGTTCGTGTCGATAGCACCAGCCCGACGCGTGCGAGGTTCGCGGTGTTGCGCAGATAGCGATCGTTGGCGTGGTGCCACTGGAAGATATCGCGAACCACGTCCATCCACCGCTTGTCCATCGGCTTGGCGTTGAACTTGGTGATCCACGGCCGGGCGCCCTGGGCGATGGCGCCTGCTGCCCAGATGCGGATTTCCGGCGCTGCCTGGACAGAATCCTTCCAGCGATAGGCTTCTTCGACGCCGACAGAGATGATCTGGCCGACCGGCTTGTCCTGCATGAACGCGCGCAATTCGCGCGTATAGCGGCCGGCGCCCCATGCCTCTGGTCCGGGTGCCCAGATGGAATTCTCTGCCGAGCGGGCCTGGCGATCGCAGAATGCAATCGGCAGCCTGCTGCCAAGGCCGGGCCCATCAAGATCGACCAGACCGCGCCGGTCGCTGCCGGGGATGAAGGCGGCAGTCGGGCGATGCTTGCGCGCTGCCGCGTTCCAGCGGTCGATCAAGGCGAAAAGGCGCGTTTCCACCCAGGCGGCATAGCGGCGCCCGGCCGGCGTCGACGGATCGGGATCGAGCGGAATGTCCTGCCCGGACACGGCGCGGTATTGCGTGCGGCAGCTTTGGCAATAGCACGTGCCGCTGCCGTTCCAGCGGTTGCCGAAAAAGCCGTCGACGGGATAGGCCTGTGCAATCTCCTCGATCACCCGGGGCATGAAGTCGAAACTGTAAGGCCCGTAGGCGCAGGTCAGCGTCAGGTCGGGCGCGCTGCCGTGGCGCTTGATCGTGCCATCGGGGCCGGTGAGGGCCCATTCGGGATGCGCGGCAGCGGCGGCTGCATTCATGGCGTGGGGATCGATGCGCGCCATCACCCGCAGGCCCATGTTCTTGCAGGCAAACACCATGTCGCCAAACGGATCCCGACCCTTGCCCTGCCCTTGGCCCACGCCAGGCGCCATGCCGTGACAGGGGATGGCCGTGGGGTAGAAGGCGATGCCGCCGCCCGCGCTCAGGCATACCGCATCGGCGCGAATGTCGCGCAGGTAATCGGTCCAGAACTCTCGATCGTAGCGGCCGACATCATCTTCGGTAAAGGCCAGCTGGAACCAGCGCATCGGCTCGTTCGCCCAGTCCGGCACGGCATTTCGGCCGGCGCGTGCGGCCAGCGCGGGGGTGAAACCGGAGAGAAGCGTGCCGCCGCCAATGGCCAGCGCGGCCCGGCGACTGACGGGCAAGATGTCGGGCATGGTCTGTTTCTCTCCCCGTGAAGCCCTTGATGCCTAACGGTGGGCATGGCCGCAGCAACCGCCGATCCCACGATGCGGGAACAGCTTGCCGCATCGTGGGACGCAAGGCCGCTCTCGCTTGACTGCGGATCGTGGGCGGGCTGGATCGGCAGGCAAACAAGGGAGAATGGCCGATGAAGATGAGACGGGTTGTGGCAGCGATGGTCGCGCCGATGCTGCTGGCGCCGGCCCTATCGGCACAGACCCCGCCCGCTCCGGCCTTCACGCGCGGTGATCCGGTGCCGGCGACTCTTCCGATCGGCACCACGCCGGGCAATCCGATCCTCGACATGCCCCCAGGCCAGCGCCTGATCTCTGCCTTTGGAGAGCGGCCGGTCTTCTCGCCCAAGGGTGACAAGCTGGCTTTCATCGGCAAGTCCTATGGCGATGCCTTCGAATACGACATGGCCACCGGCCATATCCGCAACCTGACCGCCCAGGTGCCGAGCGAAGGCTTCCTGCGCATCCATTACATGGCCGATGGCAGCTTTGCCCTGCTTGGCCCCCGGCGGCTTGGCAAGACGCGCGAAGAAACCCGGTTCAGCCGGATCGAACTGTTCTGGATGGACCCATCGACAGCGCGCGCGCCGGTTCCCCTGGGTGTCACCGTGTTTGAAGGGATCGCCACCAGCCGGCACAGCAACCTGATTGCCTGGAGCGAAGTGCGCCCAGCGTCGGCGGGCAAGCCAGCGGCGACCACCGTCTATACCGGCCGCATTGCCGTGCGCGATGGCACGGCCCGGCTGGAAAACCGGCAGGAGATCATCACCACCACCGACTGCTTTGTCGAGGCGCAGGATTTCCTGCCGGGTGACAAGGGGTTGCTGATGCCGTGCTATGCCTATGGCAAGGGACCCAGCGGCGTCGAGACGCAAGTGCTCTCGGTCGATTTTGCGACCAAACAGATCACCCGCTATCCCACGCCCGCCGGCCTCTATGGCGAGGTTGAGGGCATATTCCCCGACGGCCGGCGCGCGCTGGTCGAATGCGCGCAGGATCGCGCCAAGGGCATGGACCTGTGCGTGCTCGATCTCGATCCCAGGAAGCCGCGCTACACGCGCATGACCAACATCGTCCAGTTCGGCGGCTGGAAATACGGCAATCCCGTCGTCCGTCCCGATGGCCGGATGGTGGCCGCGCAAGTGGGCTCGGCCGAGGTTGAGGATGCGGGCGTGGGGCAGGGCATCGTGCTGATGGATCTGGCGCGCGACTTCTAGAAATTGGGATTGCGGGTCGGGGCAAGAAGGGACGGCAATGGTCTGGTCGCAGAATTACGATCCGCTCGGCAATGGCTGGCTGTCGGCGTTGGTGGCTGCGGTCCCGGTCATCGTCCTGCTGGGCGCGATCGGCCTGTTCCATGTTCGCGCGCATCTTGCCGCGCTGGTGGGATTGGCGGCGGGGTTGCTGGTGGCGATCCTGGTGTTCGGAATGCCAGCCGGCCTGGCACTGCGGGCAGCAGGCTTTGGCGCGGCCTATGGCCTGTTGCCGATCGGCTGGATCGTCCTCAACATCATTTTCCTCTATCAACTGACCGAGGCAACCGGGCAGTTCCATGTGCTGCGATCCGCAATCACCACGATCACGCCCGATAGCCGCTTGCAACTGCTGCTCATCGCGTTTTGCTTCGGCGCTTTTTTCGAGGGCGCGGCAGGGTTCGGTACGCCCGTGGCGGTCACCGGCGCCATGTTGATCGGGCTGGGCTTCACGCGCCTGCAGGCGTCGGGCCTGTCGCTCATCGCCAATACGGCGCCTGTCGCTTTCGGGGCGCTCGGCACGCCGCTGGTGACGCTGTCGGGCGTAACCGGCCTGCCGCTGCTGGACCTATCCGCCATGGTCGGGCGGCAGATGACGCCATTTGCCATCATTGTGCCGATCTGGCTGCTGGTGGCCTATTGCGGCTGGCGGCGGACGATGGAAGTGATGCCCGCCGTTCTGGTGGCAGGGGCTACCTTTGGCACCGTACAGCTGGCGATTTCCAATCTTCACGGGCCATGGCTCACTTCCATCGGTGCCGCGCTGGCATCCATCGTCGCGCTGATCCTGTTCCTCAAGGCCTGGCAACCGGCACGAACCATGGCGGTGAACGAGGCGCCGCTCTCGCGCGGTGATGAACGGGACATTGTCGCCGCGGCAGATGCGATCCATGCTCCCGAGGCCAGCCATGGCGCCGCCGCCGTCAGGCGGGCGTGGTTGCCGTGGATCATCCTGACCGCCTGCGTGTTCGTCTGGGGCCTGCCATTCGTGAAGAACGGGCTCGACGGCATCTTTGCCTTGCGCCTGCCATTCGCCGGGCTGGACGGCACGATCCGGCGGTTGCCGCCGGTGGTTGCCCAGCCAGAGTTCGAAAAGGCGGTCTACAACTTCAACCTGCTGTCTGCCACGGGTACGGCCATCCTGGTGGCGGCCTTGCTGAGCGCCATGCTGCTGCGCGTGCCCCCGCGCCAGTTGGGCGGCATATTCGCCCGCACCTGGAAGGCCGTGCTGCCCTCGTTGTTGACGATCGCCGCGATGCTGGCGCTTGGTTATCTCACGCGCTTTGGCGGCATCGACGCGTCGATGGGCCTGGCCTTTGCCGCCACGGGGGCGTTCTATCCGTTCTTCGGCACGATGCTGGGCTGGGTGGGCGTTGCCGTCACCGGATCGGACACTGCCTCCAACGTCCTGTTCGGCGGGCTGCAGAAAGTCACGGCGCAGCAGCTTCATCTTTCGCCGGTGCTGATGGCCGGGGCGAACAGCGCGGGCGGGGTCATGGGCAAGATGATCGATGCGCAAAGCATTGTCGTCGCCTCGACAGCGACCCAATGGTTCGGCCAGGAAGGCCGCATCCTGCGCCATGTTTTCATGCACAGCCTCGTGCTTGGCGCGCTGATCGGGTTGTTCGTGATGCTGCAAGCCTATGTCTATCCCTTTACGCTGCTCGTTCCCTGATGCCCGTGGCCACCGAACCCTTGCGCATCGATAGCCTGCAACAGGCGCGTACCTTGCTGGCGGGCCTGTTCGGCCAGGCGCTCGACGCGGTGCGCGGGGATCATCTGGTCGAACGCCTGGGTTCGCCCGGCCGCACCGGCTGGTCGATCGCGACGAACGGCCAGGTGATCGACTGGCCCATCGATCCGGCCGGCCGCCTGCTCGTGATCGGTGCCGGCAAGGCGGCGGCCGCGATGGCGCAGGGCGTTGAAACGCTGTTTGGCGATCGCATCGACGATGGCTGCATCATCGTGAAGCGCGACCATCGCGCACCGCTGCGGCGCATCCGCCAACTGGAGGCGGGACACCCCTTGCCCGATCAGGCCGGCGTTGCGGCGACGGCCGAACTGCTCAAGTCAGTATCGGGCCTAACCGCGCGCGACAGCGTCATCGTGTTGCTGACCGGGGGCGCTTCGGCACTGCTGGTCGCGCCTGCGCCGGGCATCACTTTGGCAGACAAGGCCCTGACCACCGATCTCCTGCTGCGCTCTGGCGCATCGATCGAAGAGATCAATGGCGTGCGCAAGCGCCTGTCGCGAGTCAAGGGCGGGCAACTGCGCGACCATATCGGGCCAGCCGCCTGCCTGACCTTGCTGCTGTCCGACGTGCCGAGCGGAGACCATGGCGCCATCGGTTCCGGGCCGACCGTTCGCCCCAGCCTGGATGACGAGGAGCCGCTGGCGATCATGGCGCGCCATGGCTTGGTGGACCGGCTCTCGCCTGCCGTGCGCACGCTCCTGGCAACGCCGCCTGTGCCATCACGCAGCCTTGGACTTGGGCGATCCGATGTCGTGCTGGTGGGGGACAGTGGCAGTGCCGTTGCTGCCGTGCGGGATGCGGCATGGCGCGCAGGGATCGGCTTCCACGTGGTCAACGCCAACATGACCGGCCACACGCACGAACACGCCCGCGCGATGGCTGCGGCCTTGCGCAATTGCCCGGTGGCAAAGCGGCCCGCGCTGTTCCTGTCGGCCGGCGAAACCACCCTGCATGTGCAGGGCGATGGCAAGGGCGGCCGCAATCAGGAGTTCGCGCTGGTTGCCGCACTGGAACTGGAGGGGACCGAGCGTGTCGCGCTGCTTTCTGCCGGCACCGATGGCACCGATGGTCCGACCGATGCGGCAGGGGCCTTTGCCGATGGATCATTGATGGCGCGTGCGCAGGCGCTGGGCCTGAACCCGCCCGACATGCTGGCACGCAACGATAGCCATTCCCTGTTCAAGGCAACGGGCGATCTGCTGCGCACCGGGTCGACGGGGACCAACGTCATGGACCTGGTTCTCGGCATGGCATTTTGACGGCAGCGGGAGCGAATAGACGTGGTGAAACTTGCGGCCAACCTGTCCCTGATGTTCACGCATCTGCCGTTTCTCGACCGGTTCGCCGCTGCAAGCGATGCGGGCTTTCGCGGTGTCGAGTTCATGTTCCCCTATGAATTTCCCGCTGGGGAGATCGCGTCGCGCGCGGCGCGCCATGGCTTGGACATCGTCCTGTTCAATCTGCCTGCCGGCGATTGGGACAATGGCGAGCGCGGGATCGGCGCGCTGCCGGAGCGGACAGGCGAGTGCCGGCGGGGCGCGGCGCTGGCGCTCGATTATGCGCGCGAGCTGGGATGCCGCAGGCTCCATCTCATGGCGGGCAAGGCGCCGGGCGAGCCGCCGAACCGGCAAGCGCTGATCGACAACATCGCCTTTGCGGCCGACCTGGTTGCGCCGCACGGCATCGACCTGCTGATCGAGCCGATCAATACCCGCGTGGATATTCCGGGCTATTTCCATTCCACCAGCCCGGCGGCGATGGCGATCCTGGATGCTGTGGATCGGCCCAATGCCAGGCTGCAATACGATATCTATCATATGCAGATCATGGAGGGTGACCTGGCCCGCACCATCGCGCAGCTGTTGCCGCGCATCGGCCATCTGCAACTGGCGGACAATCCCGGTCGGGCAGAGCCAGGAACGGGCGAGATCAACTATCCCTGGCTGCTGCGGCATATCGATGCGCTGGGCTATGCCGGCTGGATCGGCTGCGAATATCGCCCCGCCGGGGACACTGCAGCCGGCCTGGGTTGGGCGGCACCCTTTCTGGATCAAGCAGGATAATCGCCATGAAGATCGGATTTATCGGACTGGGCATCATGGGGCGGCCGATGGCCGGCCATCTGCTGGCAGCCGGGCACCAGCTGTTGACGTGCACCCATCGCACGCCGCTGGCCCACGACCTGCTGGAGCGCGGCGTCGTTGTGCGCAGCAATCCCGCAGCCGTGGCGGCCGAGGCGGAATGCGTGATCCTGATGCTGCCCGATACGCCCGATATCGAACGCGTGCTGTTTGGCGCCGATGGGGTTGCCGCCGGATTGAAGCCGGGCACGATCGTCATGGACATGAGCTCGATCGACCCGATCGCGACTCGCCGCTTTGCCGCGCGGATCGAAGACCTGGGCGGTGCCTATATCGATGCGCCGGTATCGGGCGGAGAGGTGGGCGCGCGCAACGCCAGCCTGACCATCATGTGCGGCGCCAAGGCCAAGACCTTCGACACGGTCAGGCCCTTGTTGCAGGCCATGGGCAGCAATATCACGCTGGTCGGCGATGTCGGCGCGGGACAGGTCACCAAAGTCGCCAACCAGATCATCGTTGCCCTCAATATCGAGGCAGTGGCCGAAGCCTTGCTGTTTGCCTCGCGCGCAGGCGCCGATCCGGTGCGTGTGCGCGAGGCGTTGATGGGCGGATTTGCCGCATCGCGCGTGCTCGAAGTGCACGGGCAACGCATGATCGACCGCAGCTTTGCGCCCGGCTTTCGCATCGCGCTCCACCAGAAGGACCTCAACCTGGCGCTGTCGGGCGCCCGCGCGCTTGGGCTCTCGCTGCCGGGCACTGCCTCTGCGCAGCAGTTGATGAGCAGTTGCGTGGCCAATGGCGGATCTGAAAAGGACCATTCGGCGCTGGTCGAGGCACTGGAGCTGGCCGCCAACCATCGGATCGGCGGATAGGGCAGGCGCTTGTGCCAAGCCATTGCGGCAAAGGCATATCGACATTTGCCGGCAGACAGGTCATACCAGTTGAAAGGCTGGAGCATGTTGCATGCTGATGGCCCGTACAGAGAGGATGCAGATGTGACCGACAGTCGCGAGGAGTTGGAAGAAGGCGCCCTGGGCCGGGTGCAGTCCCTGGTTCGCGCGTTCGGATTGCTCGACGAACTGGCCAAGAGCGACAGCATGACGTTGAGCGATCTGGCGCGCGCCGTCAGCCTGCCGCGATCGACCACCCATCGCCTGCTGACCACGATGGAGGCCTTGCGCTATGTGGCATTCGAACGGGCAACCAATCGCTGGTCGGTCGGCGTCCAGGCTTTCACGGTGGGGGCCGTGTTTGCCCAGACGCGCGATCTGGGCAAGCTGGGCCGTTCGATCATGCACTCGCTGATGGCCGAGGTGAACCATTGCGTGAACATCGCCGTGCCGGAAGGGCGGGGCATCTGCTATGTCGGCCAGGTTGCCCAGAACGGTTTTCGCCCTACGGCGGCCCGCCCCGGCGCGGTGCTGCCGCTGCACACCACGGCATCGGGCAAAGTGTTGATGGCGCACTGGACACGGCAGGAATTCGACGATTACGTCTCGCGCTCCGCGCTCAAGGGCCGGACGGCGCGCAGCATCGTCGATGCCGACCGGCTGCGGGGCGAACTCGCAACGATCCGCGAGCGCGGCTATGCCATGGACGACGAGGAATACGACGCGGGCCTGCGGTGCGTGGCGGCGATCGTGCACGATCGCCATGGCATGGCCAAAGGCGCCTTGTCCGTATCGGACCGCTCGCTGCGCTTGACGCGGAGCCGACTGGATGAACTCGGGCCCACGCTGATATCGGCCGCCCGGCAGATGAGCAGGGAGATTGCCGCCCAGTATTTTTAGCGTTCAAACAGTATCCTCCCCGAAAAGCGAACAGATTTGCCGGGGCACTGAACAGCTATTGGGTGGCGGGCCGATCGCGGATCGCGCGATAAGAAGGCAGCCAGACAAGAGCACGCAGCCAGCAAGCGCTGCGGCGGGAGAGGATGATGAACGCCAAGCGGCGCATGGGCGGCAAATGCCCATCTGCGAGGATGCAACTCGCGATTGTTTCGGTATTGGCGGCATGTGCCGGCATGGCAGCGGTTCCGGCGCATGCAACGCCAGCGCCCCTGGCCCCAGCCTCCTTATCCTTCGCGCTGACGAACATCTACGTGCCGTCCACCGATGACGACACGGCCTGCCGCGCGCTTTCGCTCAGTTCTGCCGATCTTTTCCTGCAAAGCCTGCCACCGGCCGAGCGCGCCAAGTATGAAGGCACGGAAAAGGCACAGGAATTGCGGCAGTACATGGGTCGCAAGCTGGGCTTCAAGATGGTGCCGACGGGGCATGCCTCTGGGGCCAACGGCAGCATGGCGCAGGTTACCGCGGCCGAGATCGATGCGCTCAGGCAGAAATACAACATTCCCAAGGGCAAGGGCGTGCTGTCCTTCCTGGGCACGCGGTTCGCGTATGACAGTTGCACCGATCCTGAGGATTTCCTGTTCCTGGCCAAGGGCAACCAGCCCTATCTGGGCAAGGTGGCCTATGGCATCGATCTTGATGGTCACACCGGGAAGAACAGCTTTACCGGGGTCGATGGGCAGCAGGGGGTGGACAACGAACTGATCCGCGCCACCGGCTGCAGTTTTGCCACGCGCGATTATGGCACGCCCAAGGTGGCCGACAATGTCATCACGTCCACCGGTTCGCCGACGCTGGTCGAGATCACCGATGTCGACGATCCCATGAACGACGATGACGTGACCGTGCATGTCTACGCCAGTGCCAACCCCCTGGAAATTACCGGCCAGGGCAAGGGCATGGCCTGGGCGAGCCTGGATGTCGATCCAGACCCGCGCTTCCAGACGCAGGTGAAGGGGCGTATCCGCAATGGCGAGTTGATCACCGATCAGTTCGATCTGCGGGTGCGGCTGCGTGAACAGATCGTCGATAGCTATCGCGAAGTGCGCCAGGCGCGCATCCACGCAACGATCAAGCCCGGCGAAAGCATCGAAGGCGGCATCTATGGCTATCATACGCTTGCCAGCATCGAGGACGGCTATCGCCAATCGACCCAGATCGGTGGCGACTTGACGCGCATGTCCTGCCCCGCGCTGTTCAAGGCGATCCGCAGCCACGCCGATGCGTTTCCCGATCCCAAGACCGGGCGCAATACGGCGATCTCGTCTGCCCTGCGGTTCCGGGGCATCCCTGCCTTCCTGATCAAGCCGACGCGGGAGGCGCTGTGATGGACAGGATGTCCAAAGGCATTCGCATCGGATCGGCGGCAACCGCATTGTGCGCAGCCGCCACCATCCTGCTTGCCGGCGGGGCGAGCCGGGCCGATCCGCCCGAAGCGGGCGTCCCCGCACTGCGCCGCCTGACCGAAGCGCAGTATCGCGCGACCGTGGGCGACATCTTTGGCCCGGATATCAAGATCAGTGGGCGATTCGAACCGGATCTGCGCGTGGGCGGCTTGCTCGCCGCAGGGACGAGTGCCGTTTCGCTGACCCCATCGGGGGCCGAGCAATACGAGCAGATCGCCCGCGGCATTGCCGAACAGGTGGTCGACAACGCGCATCGCGACCGACTGGTCGGGTGCGGGCCGAGCCCAGCCGATCCAGAGGGCGCGGCCTGCGCGGAACGCTTCTTCCAGACAATGGGCCTGCGTCTTTACCGCCGGCCGCTGACGCCTGGCGAAACAGGGTTGGCCGTCGCCCAGACACTGGCATCGGCGCGGACGCTGCACGATTTCCACGCCGGGCTCGCCGTCATGCTCGCCTCGATGCTGTCTGACCTGCCGTTCCTGTTCCAGGTCGATCGCATGGTCCCCGATCCGGCCAACCGATCGGCCCAGACGCTCGACGCGTGGTCGCGAGCGAGCAAGCTCAGCTATTTCCTGTGGAACAGCACACCCGACGCGGAATTGCTCGACGCGGCGCGCGATGGCACGTTGATGACGCAGGCCGGGCTGGCACGGCAAGTTGACCGGCTGATGGCCTCGCCCCGCTTCGAAACCGGCGTCACGGCGTTCTTCGACGATTTCCTCCAGTTGGAAGGCATGATGTCGCTGTCGAAGGACTCGGTCATCTATCCTGCTTTCCGTTCGTCGGCCGGGCCGGCGGCGCGCGAGCAGACGCTGCGCACGATCGTGACTTTGCTGGCCCAGGAAAACGGGGACTATCGCGATCTGTTCACGACGCGGCGCGTGGCGATGAACCGCCAACTCAGCCCGCTCTATCGCCTGGCCTATGCGCCGCGCGACTGGTCGATGGTCACCCTGCCCAGCGACGATCCGCGCGTCGGGCTGCTGACGCAGATCAGTTTCCTCGCGCTGCACTCGCACGAGGGCCGGTCTTCCCCCACGCTGCGTGGCAAGGCCTTGCGCGAAGTGTTGATGTGCCAGCACATTCCAACGCCGCCGGCCAACGTCAATTTCACCATCGTGCAGGATACCAGCAACCCCAATCTGCGCACCACGCGGGAGCGGCTGAAAGCCCATCTCGATGACGAGGAATGCGCCAGCTGCCACAAGCTGACCGATCCGATGGGCCTCACTCTCGATAGCTTCGATGGCGCGGGACAGTTCCGGGCGCAGGAAAACGGCGTGGCCATCGATACCTCGGGATCGCTGGGCACGGTGAAATTTGCCGATGCCGCTGGCCTGGGCCAAGCCTTGCACGACGATCCGCAGGTTCCGCAATGCCTGGCCCAGTCCGCCTGGCGTTATGCGGTGGGGCGCGATGCGCTGGCCAGCGAAGCGCCGGTGACGGCCGCGCTCAACACCGGTTTTGCGCAGAGCGGCTTCCGCATCCGGGCGCTGTTCCGGCAAATCGCCACGGATCGGCATTTCTTTGCGGCCACATCGCTGGCGCCGGCGCGCGCCGTTGCGGCCCGATCCTTGTCCCGGAGGGCATCATGACGGATTTCAACAGACGTGCGTTCATGCTGCGCGGCGCCTTTGCCGGTGCCTCGGTCAGCGTGGGCCTGCCATTCCTGGATTATTTCCTCGACAACAGCGGCACGGCCTTTGCCGCCGACTTTGGTGGGGGCCGCCTGCCGGTCCGCTTCGGCACGTGGTTCTGGGGGTGCGGGATGATCCCGGATCGCTGGAATCCCACGAAGCAGGGGGCAGGTTATGATCTTCCACCCGAGCTGGCGCCGCTCGCCCCGGTGCAGGACAAAGTGTCGGTCCTGTCCGGCTTCAGCGTCTCGCTCGATGGCAAGAGCAATCAGCCGCATATTTCGGGCAATGTCGGCTTGCGCACTGGCACGCCGGTGGATTCATGGCAGCAGATCGTGGGGCCCACGCTGGACACGACGATTGCCGATACCATCGGCGCGGGTTCCTTCTTCCGCAGCCTGGACCTGAGCGCCGATGGCAATCCGCGCACCAGCTTTTCCTATCGCAGCGGCACGGAAATGAATGCCAGCGTGGCATCGCCAATGGAATTGTACCAGCGCGTGTTCGGGGCCGATTTCCACGATCCCAATGCGGCCGAGTTCAAGCCCGATCCCCGCATCATGGCGCGGCGAAGCGTGCTGTCGGCCGTCACCGAAGAGCGCCGCCGCATGCTCGGCAAGCTGGGCGCGGCAGACAAGGCGCGCGTGGACAGCTATTTCACGGCGATCCGCGAAGTGGAAACCAAGCTGGCGCTTCAACTGGAAAAACCGCCGCGCGCAGAAGCGTGCATCGTGCCGCAAAAGCCTGCCGATCAACCTGCCAGCACCGACGTGGCAGAGCGCCAGAAGTCGCACAAGCTGATGGCAGACCTGCTCGCGATGGCGCTTGCCTGCAACCAGACCAAAGTGTTCAACATGGTCTTTTCCACCGCAACGTCCGACTTGCGCAGGGCCGGTTCCACCACGGCCTATCACCAGGCCACGCATGAGGAACTGGTCGACCGGACCAAGGGCTATCAGCCCACGGTGGACGCGTTTTCCACGCAGAGCATGCAGGGCTGGGCCGACTTCGTCGCCGCGATGGCGGCGGTGCGCGAAGGCGACGGCACTTTGCTCGACAACATGCTGGTCCTCGCCCATTCCGAGGTCAGCTATGCCAAGAACCACGATGTCAACGGTATCCCGGTCATGCTGGCCGGCCGGGCCGGGGGCAAGGTGAAAAGCGGCATTCACGTCGCCAGCCACGGCGATGCCATTTCCCGCGTCGGCCTGACCTTGCAACAGCTCATGGGCGTTCCGCTCGACAGCTGGGGCACGGGTTCGATGCACACCAATCGCACGATTTCGGAGATCATGACATGATGCTGCGTTTCGCTTCTTGCTTGCTTGTCCTGCCGCTGGCGATGGCTTCGGTGCCGGTGATGGCCGAGGCGCCGGCAACGCCTGCCATGAGCTTCGTTTCGATCGAAGTGGCAGACATGGCGCGCGCCAAAAGCTTCTATGTCGATACGCTGGGCATGAAACCGATCATGACGATCAGCAAGCCGGGCGATTCCTTCCAGAAGATCGCCTACAATTTCTCGGGCAATCCGCGCGCAAACGAGACGCTGCTGATCCTGATCCATCACGACCATCCGGGCGCGGATCAGAACAAGTCGTCGGGTGCCAAGATCGGCTTCCGCGTGGCCGATACCCGCGCGATGGCGGCAAAGGTCAGGTCTGCCGGTTTCGAGGTGGTCGGCGTCCCCGCCGCCGATGCCAAGGGGCCGGTGCTCAACAGCGTCGTGCGTGATCCTGACGGCGTGATCGTCGAACTGGTCGAACTTCACGTTCCCTGAGGGGCGGGCCCTTGAGGGGCGGCGTCGTCGGCGGGCTGCGTTGGCGCCTTCGTGTGCCGGCGGTAATGGGTCGGCGCCATGCCGGTCCAGCCGTGAAATGCCGATCGCAGGGAGTCGGAATCGCAGAAATCGAGGCGTTCGGCGATTTCCTCGATCGGCAGGGTGGAGTTGGCGACAAGATCGATGGCGATGCCGCGCCGCACTTCGTCGCGCAGCGTGTGGAATGTCGTGCCTGCCGCGTTCAGCCGCCGACGCAAGGTCATCCGGCCGATGGCAAGTTCGTTCGCCAGCTCGTCGAGCGAGAGGATGCGCGCTTCCTCTCGCAGGACAAGCGCTATCAGTTGCCGCGCGCGCCGGGCAATTTCTTCCGGGTCGTTCCCGTCGCGCAGGCCGAACAGGAAATTGAGCGTGGGAGCAGCTTCGCAGTCGTCCATCGTGCGCAGGATGGGCAGGTCGAGCGTGCGTTCGGCAAAGATCAGTTCCGACCGGGTTGCGGCCAGGCGCAAGTCGAACGGCCAGCTGTCGTGGTCGAGATAGGCCGCCGCAGATGGCGGGTAATCCAGCGCGGCAATGCCGCCCAGCGGCACGCCGACAAGCCAGCTGAAAATGCCATGATACATGAGCGCGCCGTGCAGCGAGACGATGAAGTCCAGTTCCTCGTCGCCGCTGCGCGCGCCGCGCAGCACCAGCCGCGCCCGCGCGCCTGAACACGACAGCGTTACAAACCCCATTCGGCCGTCGATGGCGGCCAGCAGTTCCTCCATCCGCCGGATTGCCTCGCGCAGCGTCCGGCTGCTGGTGAGGCAATAGAACAGCAGCCGCCAATCGCCGGATCGAAACGATGCGCGGCCGGCTTTTCGCGACTGCAAATCGGCGGCCACGACGCTTGCATAAGAGGCGATCGCCCACACCTTTGGTTCCGTGATCGATGTCGGCAGCTGTGCCACAAAGTCTTCCAGCGGCTGATCGACACCGCGCGCAGCCAGCACGGCCTGCGCGTCGCCGCCCCGGCTCTCGATCAGGCGGAGCAGCCGTGCGACAAAACGATGGCTGGTTGACAGCAGGTTCTCGTGCGGACGGCCGCGGGCAGCTTGCCTGGTTTGCTGCATGCTGTTGTCCGATGGAGGGAATCTGTCCGCCATGTCGTGATTCTGGGCCAAAAGTCAGAACAGCGCCATGGCCCGGATCGGAATTCCGGTGGCCTCTGCAACGGGCGGCGCGCCCACGAACAGGATGGCCCCGGCAGCAGGCGCGCGATCCAGGTTGGCAACGGCTTCCAGCCCCCAGCGGCCGCTGCGCAGCCAGTGCTGGTGCACGGGATAGGCGGGCATGTCGCGCCCGGCATCGAGCGAAAGCGTATCGACCGCAATGCCGCGCACCTCGCGCGCCAGCAACAGGTCAACGGCGGCCTGGCTGAAGCCAGGGCTTTTGCGCCGCTCTTGCGGGGGCAGGCTGGCATAGCGGGCGGCTTCGGCCAGCGGATCCCAGCCCGACAGCATGGCAATGCAACAGCCTTGGGGAAATCGGCCGTGGCGCCGTTCCCAAGATACCAGATCATCGGGTTCCACTTGCGCGTCCCGGTCGTTTTGCCGCTTCGCCCTGATATCGATCACCACGAGTGGCACGACCAGTTCGGCAAGTGGCAGATCGCCAACGCTGCTGGCATCGGCGGAAAAGTGGCGTGGCGCGTCGAGATGGGTGCCTGTGTGTTCGACGATGCACAGGCGGTTGAGCAGCATGCCGGCCGCCGCGCCCGATCCCTCAACCGCTTCCATCGACAGGCGTCCTGGCGTGAAGGCGAAGGCGCGTGTCAGCCGGTGGGTCAGATCGAGAATTTCGAGTTTGCGGCCATGCAATCGCAGCGTGCCATCGTCGGGCGCGATGGTGGCTGCCTCGACCGGGGCGGCCTTGGCGGCGGCGGTTGCCAGGCTTGCCGCCAACAGGGCGCGACGGTCGATCATGCGCAATGCTCCATGCGGGCGGGTGGGCTGGTCCTCACCACCATCCGCTCTTGTCAGGCAAGGCGGCCTCTGCCTGGCGGTGGATGGCGGCACCGATGGCGAAATGGCTCAGCATCAGGTGGTCCACCAGCCGGGCATCGCCCGCCACGATGGCGTCGAAAATCTTGCGATGATGATCGATCAGGAAAGCGCGCGTTTGCGGCGTGTCGGCCATCCGCTGGCGCCGCTCCACATGCGATCGTTCCAGCAGATGCGTGATCGCGCCGTAAACGGTGGCGAGGGCAGGCGAATGTGCTGCGGCAACCAGGCCTGCATGAAAGCGAAAATCGGCATCCCCGCCAGACCGGGCATCCCCGATCGTGGCCACGATGTGCTCTAGCGCCAGGGCCAACCGATCGAGATCGGGTTGCGTTGCCCGCTCGCACGCCAGGCGCACGGCTTGCCGTTCCAGCGCGATCCGCACTTCGACGATGTCTTCGACAATCGCCGGTTGCTGCGCCAGGGCCAGGGAGAAAAACTCGCCCAGTACCGATGCATCGGGATTGCGGACGGTGCTTGCCCGGCCATGGCGGGTTTCGATCACCCCGATCATTTCCATGGCGCGCACCGCTTCGCGCACGGCCGGCCGGCTGACGCCGAGTTGCAGGGCCAATTCGCGCTCGCCCGGCAGGCGGTCGCCGGTTTGCACGCCGCCATTGATCAGCAGATCGCGCAGATGCGCCAGCACCTTGCGGTATCCGGAAAATTCCTGGACCTCTCCTGCGGCCGCGCGTTCGCTTGTCATGGCCGGTGCGCTTACAACCAGTCTCATCGTTTCACCAGTGTTCCCCTGGGCGATCGGCTCATGCCTGCGGCGCCAGGCGCAGCACTTCGAATGCGGCCACCGGCGGCAATTCATACCAGTGATAGCCATCGGTGGACGGGCGCATTGCGCGAACCGTGCGCCCGGCGCGCAAGGCAGATGCAACGGGATGGAACGCGCCGCGCACTCCCAGCTTCAGCCCGTAGAGCAGCGGGGGCGCGGTGTAGGCCGTGTTGCGCTGCCCGGCATAGTTGATGACATGGATCATCAGGGCGCCGCCCTCCTCTTGCCGCTGCACGGTCAATTCAACCGCACCGGTGCCTTCCAGGCGGAACGCCGGCGGCGGTGCGAAGCGGTCGATGATCGCGCCGAACAAGTCACGATGCACCTGCAGCCCATCGCGGTAATAAAGCGTTTCGGGCGACCACGGAATGTGCACGGCGGTGCCCTTGCCGTATTGGATTGCCAGCACGCCGGGTTCGACGCGCGCCGGGGCGGCGGGCGTGGCATAGCTGAACTCTGGCGGTCCGAACCGCTGGTCGGGCGCAAACGGTATCAGGCTCGTTGCGCCCTGCCGCTGGCGAACATGGAAATAGCGGCCATCGAGAGGTATGCGCGCGCCACCGAAGTCGAGCCGGGAGCCTTCGTCCTTGAGCGACCAGCCGTGTGCATCGGATTGGCCGGTAAATGCGTCCACCGGGCTGCATGCCAGGGCCTGTCGCGCGCGCGGCTGCCCTTTGGCATCGAGTGCGCCGGTCTTGCCCGTGGTGATCAGCAGACCGCCAGCGCCGACGAAACTGTCGATCGCCGCAGCCTCTTCGTCCGACAGTCGCTGCGTATCGGGCATCAGGATGACATCGACCGTGTCGGTCAGCGCGCGGCCTTCCTTCACCAGGCGCCCGGCATTGAGGCTGACGAACGGCTGGCGCAAGTCGATCAGCGCCTGATAGGCCCCGCGCGTTCCCGCCGAGAAGCCGCGTTCCCCGCCGGTGAAGCCCGCAGCGGGGGAAAACAGGCCAATGCGCCCGACCGGGGAAAGCCCCGCATAATGATGCGCATTGGCGGCATGCCAGTGGAACAGCTGCGACACGGGCGGCAGCCAACTCTTGTCATCCTGGTCGGCCAGCGTGCCCATCAGATAGAGGTCAAGCTTGCCGCCCGAGCCCAACGCTTGCGCAAAACGCAGGAGGTGATTGTCTGCGCTTTCCGTCGCCTGGCGCCAGGGGTAGTCGATATGGGCCGCCGATGCGGCGGAAAACGGGCGCTTGGGGTTGGCCCCCACCGCCCAGCGCACTTGCTCCCCCATCGCATAGGGCCATTCGGGCGCCGGCCGATCCACTCGGCGCTGCACTTCTCCCCGCGCCATCTGGCCAACGAAGAAGTCCATCAACGGCACATCGGGCCGGACCGAGCGGACAAGCGCCGTCATGCGCTGCGCCAGGTCGGCCAGTATGCGCCCCTGGAACGCCACATAGGGCAACCAGTTGGGATCGTCCGGTCCATCCGTTTTGGGCAAATCCAGCCCGTACATTTCGCGGAATTTCCGGCTGCAATTGTCGCACACGCAGATGCCGTGATCGACGTTGGCATAGTCGGTTCGCGTGAAGCCCACCATGTTGAAGAACAGGCCGTCCATGTCATAGCGGCTGATCCCTTCGCGCAGGATCTGCAGGGCGTAGTCCTGTGCCCAGCCGCCGTTGGGGCAAGCCTGGTACGTGCCCTCGTATTCGCGCGTGGAGCCATCGCGATTGCGCATGAACCAGTCGGGATGCGCGTCGAACGCCGGCTTGGTTGCCTTCGACAGGTCGAACCGGCCAACATAGGCAAGGCCATTGGCGTGTGCGGCCTCCAGCATCTGCCCTGCAAAGTCACCTTTCAGGTAAGGGTTGGCGTAGTGGAGCGGCAAGTCGGTAGGGTAAAAGGCAACGATACCGCCGATGTTCGAAATGATTGCCGTGGCGCCGAAATCCCGGCTCGCACGCGCGATGGCCACAGGGTCTTGCTGCGCATTGATTTCGCGCAGGTTGGTTTGCAGGATGCGATACTCGCCTTTCCACCAGCCTTTGAATGGAGCGGCCGACCCGCCGTTTGCCGCCCGCAAGACGGGGGAAGTGGCCACCAGGATCGCGCTGCTGCCCATCGCCGCGACCAGGCCACGGCGTGACAGGCTGAAATCCGCACGATCCATGCAACTCTCCCAAAGGTCAGAGCTTTATGGCCAGTACGGCATGTCGCAGCAAGCAAAGCACCGTGCTGTCCCACCATGTGGACAGCACGGTGCAAAGGGCCATCGAGGTGGTTCGCCTTCGTGGGCAGTTTGGCGGCTGACTTACGCTGATCCGGCTTGCCGATCCGGGCCAATGCCTCCCCCAGCGCCGCAACACAGCAAAGGCCCCCTCGCAGCGTCGAAAGCACTTGAAATATTGCCGATATTCCTGTGCGCTTTCTCCTCGCGACGGGGCCTTTGGCCTCAAACCTCGGCGGCGCCATTTATGGGTTCACGACCTAAAAGAAGACGCGGGCCGATGTAGTGATGAGCCGTCCATACAGCGCCCGCCCCGTGCCGATGCCTGTTACTGGCATGGTCGCCTCCATCAGATCGACATAGGCACGCTGGTTGAATACGTTGCTGGCGTTGATGCTCAGCACCAGCCGCTCCACCGGGCGAACTTGCGCGAAAAGACCCACTGTCGCGTATCCCGGCATCTTCAACTTGTTGACGTCCTGCACATAGCTTTTGGTCTGGCCGATGAGATCGGCGCCAAGCGTGACCTTGTCGATGTCGAACTGCGGCGAGACACGGTAGACCAGGGTTGCCTGATGGCGAGGCGTGTTGCCCACCAGCGAAGGTTCTTCCGCGCGCGTGATCTTGCCGCCGGTCAGTGTCGCCGATCCATTGACGCTGAACGGCCCGCGTCGAATGCCTGCCTCAAGTTCTGTGCCATACGTGCGGTAACCGCGCGAAACGGCGATATATTGTGCGGCCCCGTTGGCATCGTTGCGAACCTGGAGTGCCAGTTCGCGGGTAAGCGCATAGAAGCCCGTCAGGTTGACGAAGATGCCGTTCGACCGGAACTTGAAGCCGCCTTCAAGCTGGCGAACGCTGTCGTGGCCGGCGGTACTGTCGATAAGATTGCCCGACCTGTCGAGAGCGCCGGAAAACAGGATGGGTTCCGATGCGGCGCGACCGCCAAGGCTGTACCGCGCAAACAGCGAAAGCGGTTCCGCGATGCGGTAGTTGGCGCTGAGCGAGTAGGAGGCGTAGCCATGGCGGATATTCAGCGGCCGGATATCGGAAGGTACGATCAGGCTGACACCCTGTTCCGGTGACGAAATCGTGCCATCTCCATTCACGTCACGCGCAACCGTCGTGCTGCTTTGTGCCGCCGTGCCGGTGGTCTTATCGTGATCGTAGCGGATCGACCCGCCGATCGCCAACTTGCCGGCTTGATAGTTCACGGACGCATAAGGCGCCAGTTTCCCATAGGTTACATTAAGCTGGGTTTGCGCCGGGCTGTTGGGCTCGCCATAGAGGAGTACGCCGTTTTCCGTCAGCGGTCCGCCCCCGAAGGCGGCCGGCAGGTTCAAATTGAGCAAGGCATTATTGCCACCTCCCACGCCGTCCTGAAGGGTGGTGATCAAATATTGGTTGCTGACCTGTTTCTGGCTGGCGGCGTAGAGGCCCAGGGTCATCGTTAGATTGCCACCGCCCACGTTCCAAACCCGGCTGGCGCGGACGTCGTTAACGACAAAGCCCAGGTCGGGCCGGTTTGCCTTCAGGAGGAACGACAGGCTGGTGACGCCATGGGGGTCGGCAGGCTGGCCAGCGTTGGGGCCATTGGCATAAGTCAGCGTGCCACCAGCGCCACCCGTCAAGGCAAAGGCCGCAAGCGAGGTTGGAAAGTAGGCAACCGGCAAATCGAGATTGCCGTCGGAACTCTGGCTCGTGTAGCGGAAGCGATCCGTGACGGTCCAGCCAGCAACGGTGATCTGCGCCTCGGCGCCCAGAGCCAACGACTTGATCCGAGAGCCATCCTGCAAATTGCTCGGGCCGATCGGCGTCAGGTAGGAACTGGAATTGCGCGAGTACACCGAGTCTCGCCGAATATCGAAACCCGGCACCGCGCCATAGGTCGGTGAACCATCGGTGCCGCTGAGTGCAATCGGGCCATTGTAAAACGACGGCACCCTGTCGTCGATGACCTTCACGTTGAAGCGGAGGTAGCCGCCGTCGAAGTCGTGCGTGATATTGGCCTTGATCTGACCGCCACGCATCGCCTCGAAACCAGTGCGGAGAGGGCCTTCGCCCTGCCGGTAAAAACCTCCGACATGGAAGCGCCAATTGCCACCCAGGTGGCCGCCGTAGTCAAGGTCGATACGATTGCTGTCATAGTCGAGACCGTGGCTGACTTGGGCGGATCCGCCTTCGACTTCACCCGTCTTGGAAATCAGGTTGATCACGCCGCCCGGTGCGTCCGAAACGAAGGTCGAGGCGGAGCCGCCACGAATGGATTCGACCTGGGCGACATTGTGGTCTGCGCGCAGGAAAGTGTCGACTGCCGCGCCGGCAAGATCGCCAACTCCCATAACAGGCAGGCCATCTTCCTGAAAGGAAAGATATTTCGTGCCCTGCCCAACCAACGGAAGACCGCGGACGGTGAAGCTGTTGTTGATCTCGCCCGCGCCCGCTTCCACCCGAATGCCGGGGATGTTGCGGAACAGTTCAGCCAGCGACGGCGATTCCAGGCGCTCGATGTCGATATCCTTGATCACGCTGGTCGAGGTTGCGCTGTCGAGCGGATCGCGTGCCTTGGCCACGCCGGTGCGGATCGTTGCGTCATCATTGACGGTGCGGCTGGCCTCCCAGGCGGTGACCTCGTTCTTCTCGGGCGCGGCAAGCGCAGGCACGGCGAGACCAGATAGAGCAAGAGCCGCCACCGATGCACCGGTACGTGCCGAAAGAGATGCCCTCATGTACGCATTCCTCGTATAGTTACATGACTATGCGGGCGCGACCATGGAGCGGCGGCACAAAGCTATTCTTAAAGGGATGGGAAGGATCACCCCGTAGTGGGAAAGTGATACGTCTGAATTTTGTCGCTATTTTCTCTGGGATTACCTGAGAGGAAGTGGAGTTCATGGCGTTGCCCAGCGGCGGTCGCGGTGGTTCATAGGATGCTGGCGTTTGCACCGGCGATGGAAAGAGGCCGCCGCTGGAATTCGCCCTTTCTGGCCGAGGCGGATCGGCAGTTGGGTGGTGATCGTGGTTGGTTGATCATCAATGATCCGGTTTTGCCCCATAAAGGGCGGCATTCGGTTGGCGTGGCCACGCAACATGCCTCTGCGCCGGGTAAGAATGCGATCTGCCAGGCACCCGTGTCGATGACGCTGGCATTGCGCGAGGTGCCGGTCATGGTCGCGCTGCGGCGCGCCTGGATCGGGCGTGCGCACCAATAGCGCGATCCGGATTTGTGAAAAAGGCAGACGTGGTTGGACAAGGTGGTTCGAGCCCACGCCGCCTGGCGGGACGCAATTATAGGCGCGGCCCAGCCCGCATAAGCTGTCCTTGGTTCAGGTCAGCGCGCGTCACTTCATGTCGAGGCGGACGTCACTCCGTTCGCCGGATCAGGGAAGATCGATGTTGAGCGGAGGCTCGACCGGGACTGACTCAAGGGTAAATCCGATCTTGAGCACCACTTGGTATTGTATTTTCTGCTGGGCGCCGAGCGAGCCACGTATCTGAACAACTTCGAACCACCGTATATGGCGCAGGGTTTCGCCGGCCCGGGTCAGCGCGTTGTCGATCGCCTTTTCCATGGTGCTGTTGGAGGTGCCCACGATTTCGGCAATTTTGTAGACAGGCTCTTCCATTGTCCAATCCTCTCGTTTTGAAACAGAACCCTCCGCAGCTTGTCCGGGGAGGGTACGCCGCACAGGCAGAGCGAACAAGCCCGCGAGCGACAGCAAAGGGCGAGCCCTTCGCGAAAAGGGTTGCTGGCGCGACTGATCCACAAACGGCGGAGCAGGCCCGCTGATAGCCATGCTGTATATTGACACTATCGTCAAATATAGAATGATCGGGAGCGGGGCCGCGAACTCGAACGGCTGCTCACCAGCTCGGGAAGACGCCTGATCGTGCCAATCCAGCCTTGCGGAGACATGTGGAATGTTTGCTGACGCCTCATCGACGGACCTGTCGTTGGTCATTCGGAACGCGCTCGTCGTCGATGGAACGGGTGCCCGTGCCTTCAAAGGCGATGTCGGTGTCGCCGGCGATCGAATCGCCGCCGTCGGGACCGTGTCGGCAAAAGGCGAGCGAGAGATCGATGCTGCGGGCAAGGTCCTCGCCCCGGGCTTCATCGACGTGCACACCCATTATTACCAGCAATTCTGTTGGGACAAACTGGCCACGCCATCGCCGCAACATGGCGTCACCTCGCTGATCATGGGGAACTGTTCGGTCAGCCTCGCGCCGGTGAGGCCAGAAGCCACGGACACGATGATCGGCTGGTTCAGTTCGGTGGAAGACATGGATAGCGAACTGCTGCGAGAAACGGTCTCCTTCACATGGGAAACATCGGCCGAATACCTGACCGAACTGGCGCAGGGGCTCGGCCCCAATGTCGGGGCGTTCGTCGGCCATGCCGCGATCCGCGCCTACGTCATGGGCAGAGCATCGCAACAACGCACTGCAACCGAAAGCGAGATCGCCGCGATGGTGCGGGTGCTGAGCGAAGCCCTTCAAGCCGGCTCGTTCGGTCTGTCGTTCACGTACAACCATCTGGACCATCACGGGGAGGAACTGCCGTGCCGCTATGCCGACTGGGCGGAATTGTCCGCCCTGCTGGCCGAGGTTGCCCGGTTCGACCGGATGGTGGAAGTGTCTCCCGACTTCCGCCAGGGCGCTGACACGCTGATGTATTTCGACCTGTTCGGCGGGCTTTCGCTCGCAACAGGCTGCCGCGTCACGCTGTCGCCCGTACTCGTCATTGGCGGGAAGGATGGGCCCTGGAAGGAGCGCTTGGCCCGCCTCGAGCATTGGCGGCGCAAGGGGGCAAAGCTGTTCGGCCAGACGCAGGTTCGGCCGCTCGACATGACGATCAACCTTGGTCAGGGTGCGGTGCTGTTCGGCAAGACGCCGCTGTGGCGGACGTTCATGGACCGGCCGCACGATGGCAAGATTGCCATGCTGGACAACCCTGGAGACCGGGCCTTGCTGGAAGACGAGGCGGAGAGCTTCGCCCAGACGATTGCCAAACTGGTGGTGCAGCACGTGGTATCCGAGCCAAACCGTCGCTGCGTCGGGCAAAGCCTGAAGACACTGGCGGACCAGGAGGGCCGACGCATTGGGGCGGTGCTGATCGACCTCTTGAGGGCCGACCGGCTGGAGACTACCTTTACGCTGTCCGGCGTGGTCCACGCGAACCCGCAACACGTGATCCAGCTTTTGAATCACCCCTACATGCACATTGGATCGGCTGACGCGGGAGCCCACATCACCGTGTTCTCGGGCGCGGGAGACACCTGCTATCTGTTCGAGAAATATGTCCGCGGCGAAAAGCTGATGACGCTCGAGCGCGCTGTCCAGCGTCTCACCTCGGACATCGCGCGTGACTGGAAGCTGGTTGATCGTGGCGAGATTGCGCAGGGGAAGTTCGCCGATATGGTCCTGTTCGACCCGCAGACGATCGGCCGTGAGCCCGAGAAGTGGGTCAACGATCTTCCCGGAGGCAGCGGACGTTTTGTCCGGTCTGCCCGCGGCATCGACAAGGTCATCGTGAACGGCCAGGTCCTCGTTGATAAGGGCGACTACACCGCAGCGCGGCCTGGCATGTTGCTGTGAGACGAACCAGCGGCGCGCGGTGATCAACCACCTCGGCCCTTTCTCCGATGCGGCTATAGCAGCCGGAGTTCTGCCAGGATCTCGTCGGTGTGTTGACCGAGCCGTGGCGCATCGCTGCGGATTTCTGCCGGCGTGGCGGAAAAATGGACCGGCGGCTTGATCGCGAAATAGGGACCGACGTCGGGGTGGTCGCGACGCTGGAAGAATTCGACGGCGGTCAGGTGCGGGTCGGTCTTCAGGTCGGCCAGATCATTGATCCGCGCGCAGGGGATGCCTTTTTCCGCCAGCAGTTCCATCCATTCATCGGTTGTCCAGCGCAGCAGTAGCGGTTCGATTGCGGAGTAGATCCACAGGTAGCTGCCTGACCGCGCTTCATAGCTTCGGAAGCGAGGGTCGTTGGCGAGTTCGGGATCGGCTTCGGCCAGATCGAAGAAATCTCGCCAGTTCTGGTCGGAATAGGGCATCACCGCGATGAACCCGTCGCGCGTTGCATAAGGCTTGCGATCGGCGGTTGCGATCCGCTGGTAGGTCCAATCGCCCGTTGGAGGATCGAACGCCTGATCGAACAGGTGTTCGACCAGAAGGAAACTGGTCAGGCACTCGAGCATCGGGACCTCGACCAACTGCCCCTCGCCGGTGCGCTGCTTGTGGAACAGTGCTGCCATGGTGGAATAGGCCATGAACAGCCCTGCCGTCTTGTCGCCGATGATGGACGGCAAATAACGCGGCGGGCCGCCTTCGACGCGGCTGGCCAGACTGGCAAACCCGGACTGCGCCTGGATCACGTCATCATAGGCGGGCTTGCCGTAATAGGGGCCGTTGCGGCCGTAGCCGGCACAATGGACATAGATCAGATCGGGCTTGAGTGCACGAAGGCTCCCATAGCCGAGATCGTAGCGCTCCAGCGCGGCCATCCGCATGTTGGACACAAAGATGTCGGCTGTGCCGACCAGCTTGCGCAACGCCTCTTTTCCGGCCTGCTCAGCCAGGTCGATGACGGCAGAACGCTTGTTGCGGTTTATCGTCAGGAAAATCGGCCCCAGTCCAGGTGGGGTCCCTCCGGGCTGATGGCCGGGGTAGCGCATCACATCTCCACCGGCGCCACCGACTGGGGTTTTCGGGGCCTCGATCTTGATGACGTCTGCACCGAGGTCTGCAAGAACCGACGTTCCATAGGCACCGAACACCACGTTCGTGACATCGACAATGCGGATTCCGGAAAGGGGTCCTGGCATCCCTGCTCCTTAGCTGGACATGGGTCTGGGTCGATGCACCCGGACGCCCAAGGCGTGGCGTCCAACGCCCGTATCGGGGCGGCGTTGGACGCGATCTCGATGGCTTGCGACCCGTTGACTCGCCGTTGCCACGAGAGCCGAATTGCTCGCCCTTGGCAAGGGACTCCCGCTGGTTCACGTACATGTTTTTGACATACCTGTCATGCTCTGAAAGATCGGCATGGTCCTTGGGTCGTCGCGGCGAGAGGCTGTGGCCAGCTTGGTGGAAGAGTGCACTTGCCGGCGACGATGTTTGTTGTGCCGACAGCAAGCCCCACGTCCTCGAACGGTATGCTTCAATGTGCTTTCCAGTTCATGTAGCGCCGTCCATCCAGGCCTGCCATCCCGGCCGGAAGTGCGCGTCCTGGATTTCCACCAGCAGCCCATTCTCGTTGCCGTAGATGGCGTAAGCGAAACGGGTTGTGCCAACTCTCCGGCCGCGGCCGCGCAACGCGAACCCAGCGTGCGTCAGGATTTCGCCGGCTTCTCGCAGGTCGCTGACCCAGCAGCCGAGGTGGTGGAGCGGTCCGTTGCGGGCGCTCCAGATCGTGTCCGGCCGGTCCTCGATCAGTTCCACGTGCGGCGAACCCGAAGCAAAGGCGACGTGAAGCTCCGCCTCCGCGGCGCAGGGGCCTGAAAGCTCATGGCGTGCGCGTACGGTGGAGGTCCATTTCCAGCCGAACAGTTGACGATAGCCTTCCATGGCCCGGTCAAGATCGGGAACAACGATGCCGATGTGCAGCGGGCCGGACTGGGGCAACAAGGCTGGGATCGGGGTGTAGTCGGCGGTGTCGATCACAATGGTCTCTCCCGAACTCCATCCTCGTCGTTCAACAGCGTTGCGCCGGAGACGCTACCGAGGTTGACGGATTCGTCAACTATCAATCGCCGCACCCTGCGGTCTTCGCGGCGTGTCGTCGCATTCGGTGTGACAGCGTGAGCCGGTATGGCGGCGCATCGAAACACTGAAGGGATTTTTGCGAACTGGTCTGCCGGCCGGAGATTTCAGGGGTCGCATCGCTGCTCGACCGGACTTGCTAACGAGACTGAAATGCGTACAACACTGTCAAGTTTCGAGTAAGCGAATCAGACTAGTGGTCGAGAGAGGTTGAATGGCATTCCAGCATCCCGAGGCGGCCGCGCTGCCGCGTTTCCCTAACTTCATCGGCGGCGAAGCGGCAGAGGCCGGGACGGGTGAGCTTCTGGCGCATATCTATCCCGGGACCGGGCGCGTATCGCGCGAGCTGCGCATGGCCAGCCCGGCTGATGTGGATCGTGCCGTCGCGGCTGCGCGCGCCGCATTTCCGGCGTGGCGGGCCATGCCCGGTGATGTCCGCCGCAATCTCATGTTGAAGCTGGCGGACCTTCTGGAAGCAAGAGCAGCCGATTTCCTGATTCCTGTGATCGGCGAAAACGGCACGATCAGCATGGCAGCTCCGTATCTGCCTTCCACGGTGGCCCAGAAGTACCGGTATTTCGGCGGTTGGGCCGACAAGATTCATGGTCGGACCGTGCCGATGTGGCAGGGCGAAACGCACGACTATGTGTCGTACGAGCCGTTTGGCGTCGTTGGTGCGATCGTGCCTTGGAATGGGCCGCTATTCGCCTCGTCGATGTGCATGGCGCCCGCGCTTGCAGCGGGGAACTGCATTGTGCTCAAGGCGCCCGAGCTTGCACCATACAGCGTCATGAAGCTGGTCGAATTGATCCACGAGGCGGGATTTCCGGCTGGCGTCGTAAATCTGGTCACGGGTGGCCCTGAGGTGGGGGACGCGATGGTCGCTCACCCTGACATCGACATGATCCAGTTCATCGGCTCGGGGGCGACCGCAAAGAAGATTTTGTCGCGCGCCTCGGAAACGCTTAAGCCGTGCGGGCTGGAACTCGGCGGAAAATCGGCGGTGATCGTGTTCGATGACGCCGAGTTGCAGCGTGCTGCGCAAAGAGGCTTGTCCGGGATTGTGACCGTAAGTGGTCAGGGCTGCGTGAACGGAACGCGACTGTTGGTCCAGCGCACCGTCTACGAGCGTTATCTTGAATTGCTGGCGAATACCGCCAAGCATATCCCGATCGGGGATCCGTTCGAATCTTCGACCCTGGTTGGCCCCGTGATCTCGGAAACGGCGATGAACCGCATCCAGGGCATGACGCAACGTGCTGTCCAGAGCGGAGCCCGTGTGGTGTGCGGCGGGGAAAGGCTGCAGGGGCCGTACGAAGGCGGCTATTTCCTCCCTCTCACGGTGCTGGCCGATGTTGACTCGGCAAGTGAACTTGCGACCACTGAAGTGTTCGGACCCGTGTTGGCCGTCACGCCCTTCGACACCGAGGAGGAGGCGATTGCACTCGCAAACGATACGGAGTTCGGGCTGGGCGCCTATGTCCACACCCGCAATCTCGGCCGAGCCCACCGCGTAACGCGGGAGCTTCAGGCGGGCCAAATCCATGTGAACGGGTCGCATGAAGCGATGCAGCCGAATGTGCCGTTCGGTGGCTGGAAGCGTTCCGGCCATGGACGGCTCGGCGGCATCGAGGGGCTTCAAGCATTCCTTCAGCCCAAGAACATCTGGATGAACATCGCGGACGAGCAATAGCGCAGATCAGTTGCGTGGCCGCCGATCCGGTTGGCGGCGGCCACGGCAGTCGGGAAGGATCGGCGGCACCGCGCAGGCTTGGGAAATCAGATGAAACTTTTTGTTTTCAGTGCTGATAGCCATATTCAGGAACCAGAGGCGCTGCACATTGATGGCCTGCCGGCAAAGCTGAAGCGGCATGCGCTGCAGGTGCGCAAGGACGGCGACTATCTGATCGCGGGAACGGACGAGAAGGTCATTCACCGTCTGTGTTTGGTCAAGCACCGCGATATTCCGCTTTTTGCCGAACGCCGTGGCACCCACGAACTGGCTGGTCGGTTCGAGGACATGGATATCGAGGGGGTCGATGCCGTGGGCCACAACGCCGCCAAGCTTTTCGGCGTTCAGCCCACCATCCACACCGGACAGAAGATCGCGGCCTGAGGGCTATGGCCCACGCCGCGATCGACCCGATGCGAGCGGAGTTTTGATGGCCGCCGCGCTGGTCCAGCCAAGAGCGGGGGCTCGGCCTGCCGGAAGTCCTCTGTCCTTGCTGATGAGGCAGCCCCAGATCCGAGACCGCCTCGATGCGCGGCTTGGATGTGAAATGGGAACGCCCGCGCCACCCCGGTGCAGCGGGCACGACGCAAACACCAGCCGGCGTGAGATCCGTGTGATCTGCTCGTCGGTCCCAACGCAGACGATAAACGCTGCGAACGCTTATCGAAGTCGGAGAGCATGGAATGGCCGAAGCGTATATCATTGATGCGGTGCGGACTGCTCGCGGGCTCGGGAAGCCGGGGAAGGGTGCACTTTCCCATCTCCATCCCCACCACCTGGGGGCGACTGTGCTCAAGGCGCTCAAAGAGCGCAACAGCATCAAGACGGACGAAGTGGACGACATCATCTGGTCCACCAGTATTCGCAAAGGAACGCAAACCGGGAATGTCGGAAGGCTGTCCGCCTTGGATGCTGGGTACGACCCGCGCGCGTCGAGTGTCACCATCGATCGCGCCTGCGGCGGGGGCGTAAGCGCGGTGGCGCTCGCCGCAGCGCAAATCATGTCAGGCATGGAAGACTGCGTCATTGCCGGTGGTACTGAAATGATGTCGGCAATGCAGGTGCATCTTCAGGAAGAAATGGCCGCCGGCGTAAAGCAATACGATCTCGACGCTGGCAATCCCCATCTGCAGGAAATTCAGCCTCAATCCAATCAGGGCGTTGCGGCAGATGCCATCGCCGCAATGGACGGTCTGAGCCGGGCGGATCTTGAACGCGCGGCCCTAATGAGCCAGCAGCGGGCCGCTCGGGCTATCGAAGAGGGACGCTTCAGCCGCTCGATCGTGCCCGTTGTCGACGATGACGGCCGGGTCGTGCTTGATCGCGATGAATACCCCCGTCCCGACACGACGCTTGAAGGCATGGCGGAACTGAAGCCTGCCTTTGCCAAGATATTGGACATGCCGATGGGCAATGGCAGCGAGACGTTCCGGCAAGCCGTCAATCGCCGCTATCCGGATGTCGACATTCAACCCATTCACCATGTCGGCCTATCGTCGGGGGTGGTCGACGGTGCGGCGGCAGTCCTGCTCGCATCCGGCGCGTATGCCCGGAAAATGGGCTGGAAGTTGCGTGCCAAAATCGTGGCCTCCGCCAATGTCGGCGATGATCCTACCTTGATGCTCAATGCACCGGTGCCAGCGGTGCGAAAGGTGCTTGCGAAGGCGGGTTTAACCGTTGGCGACATCGATCTGTGGGAAATCAACGAAGCCTTCGCAGTAGTCTCCGAAAAGTTCATCCGTGAGCTTCAACTCGATAGGAGCAAGGTGAATGTCAACGGGGGGGCAATGGCCCTTGGTCACCCGGTGGGTGCGACAGGTGCAATCCTGATTGGCACTTTGCTGGACGAATTGGAACGAACGGGCAAAAAACTTGGCCTCGTTACGATGTGCGCCGCTGGGGGCATGGCGCCAGCCTTGATCATCGAGCGGCTCGACTGAACCGATTGCCTGTCGAGTTCGCGATCGATCTGGCGGCAGGTCGCGCAATCGAGCCCGACATGCCAGGACAGGGCAATCGGGTTCAAAGGCTCACTCATCCGGAGCCTTTGAACCCGATGCGACATGCTACGGACGAATGACCCACCCACCGTCCACGTGAAGCACTTGGCCCGTGATCCAATCGCCGGCCGGGGAGGCGAGAAGCATCATGGCCCCCACCAGCTCGTCGGGCATTCCCCTCACGCGCATCGCGATCTGCATTTCCAGCATCTTGATGGTTGGGGAATCGTCGGGTGTGAGCGACGCTCCGGCTGCACTGGTGGTGTTGCCGGGCGCAATCGCGTTCACGTTGATCTTGTCGCGGCCGAGCTCGTAGGCGAGCGTCGTGGTCAGGCCAACGAGGCCGATCTTGCTGATCCCGTACAGCGTGGTGGCTGGGTATGCGCCCGCCGACACCTGATTGATGATCTTGCCGCCGCCGCGCTGCCGCATCAACGGTACCACGGCTTTCGAGCAGTTGAAGGCGCCGGTCAGATTGACCTCGATGACGCGGTTCCAATCGCCAAGCGAGGTCTCGATCACGGGCGCGTAACTCAGCTCGGCCATCAAGGCGGCATTGTTGACGAGAATGTCAATTCCTCCGAAGTGATCGGCCGCTTTCGCAACCATCGATTCGACCGTGGCCGGATCGGTGATGTCGACCCGAACGCCCAGTGCTTTGCCTCCGGACCCGGTGATCTCGTCGGCAACGGATTTGGCGCCTTCTTCGTTGAGATCCGCGACGATAACCGCCGCCCCAGCCTGGGCGAGGCCCATCGCATAGGCGCGGCCGATGCTGTTGCCGCGCCCGCCTGCGCCCGTCACAATCGCGACTTTTCCGTCCAGTCGGAAAAGGTCGTTCGAAAACGTCATATTTGACACTCCTGTTTATCACTCACCCAACCGGAGCTGTAATCCAGCTTCGTGGAGCTATCTACCAAATTCGTCCGAGCCCGGTTTCATCCTGCTGGAAGGCGGCCCCGCGCTGTGGAATTTGTCCACGCCGCCTAGGGCCTGTGGGGATTCAGGATTCCCAAGACGGCGGAGATATGATTCACACTTTTGATGGATCGCTTCGTACTGACAGATGCCCAATGGGCAAAAATCGAGCCGCATTGCCTGGGCAAGCTGACG
>Ga0207681_10000174_pt1 | contig 52934 bp, 48 predicted proteins | sample KBSS53metaG_FD_184324 | JGI IMG/M metagenome (GOLD analysis project Ga0207681, IMG submission 184324) | Switchgrass rhizosphere microbial communities from Kellogg Biological Station, Michigan, USA - KBS S5-3 metaG (SPAdes) (version 2) | ecosystem: Host-associated > Plants > Roots > Rhizosphere... | reverse complement strand
GCGATCGTCATGGCGCAGCTCGGGGGGATTGGGGTGCTTCACCGCAACCTCACCGTGGAAGAGCAGTGTGCCGCCGTCCGCGCGGTCAAGCGGTTCGAGAGCGGGATGGTGGTGAACCCGATCACGATCTCGCCCAACGCCACCCTGGGCGAAGCCCGGGCGCTGATGCAGATGAACCGCATTTCCGGCATCCCGGTGGTCGAATCCAACGGCAAGCTGTGCGGCATCCTCACCAACCGCGATGTCCGCTTTGCCGATAACCCGGCCCAGCCCGTACGCGAACTGATGACGCACCAGAACCTCGCCACGGTGAAGACCGGCGTTTCGCAGGAAGAAGCCCGCAGGCTACTGCACCAGCGGCGGATCGAGAAGCTGCTGGTGGTTGACGAGGCCTATCATTGCGTGGGCCTGATCACGGTCAAGGACATCGAGAAGGCGGTCAACTACCCGTCCGCCACCAAGGATGCCGCCGGGCGCCTGCGCGTCGCCGCCGCGACCACGGTGGGCGACAAGGGCTTTGAGCGCACCGAGGCCCTGCTGGCCGCCGAGTGCGATGTGGTGATCATCGACACCGCCCATGGCCATAACCGCGACGTCGCCCGTGCGGTGGAGCGGGTGAAGAAGCTGTCGAATTCGGCGCAGGTGGTGGCGGGCAACGTCGCCACGGCCGAGGCCACCCGCGCGCTGATCGATGCGGGGGCCGACGCGGTCAAGGTGGGGATCGGGCCGGGCTCGATCTGCACGACCCGGATCGTCGCGGGCGTTGGCGTGCCGCAGCTGACCGCGATCATGGACGCTGCGGAAGCGGCGGACAAGCTGGGCGTGCCGGTGATCGGCGACGGCGGCCTGCGCACTTCGGGCGACGCGGCCAAGGCCCTGGCGGCCGGGGCTTCGGTGGTGATGGTCGGCTCGATGCTGGCCGGGACCGAGGAAGCGCCGGGCGAGACCTTTCTCTACCAGGGGCGGGCCTACAAGTCGTACCGCGGCATGGGTTCGGTCGGCGCCATGGCGCGCGGCTCGGCGGACCGGTACTTCCAGCAGGACATCAAGGACCAGATGAAGCTGGTGCCCGAGGGGATCGAGGGGCAGGTGCCCTACAAGGGGCCGGCCAAGGATGTGATCCACCAGCTGGTCGGCGGGATCAAGGCGGCGATGGGCTATACCGGCTGCGGCACGATCGACGAGCTGCACAGCAAGGCCCAGTTCGTCCAGATCACCGGCGCGGGGCTCAAGGAAAGCCACGTCCACGACGTGACGATCACGCGGGAAGCGCCGAACTACAAAGTCGGCTGAGGTCGGGGCATGACCCCCCAGGCCCGGGTTCAGGCAGGCATCGAGATACTCGATGCGGTGATTGCGGCCGCGCGCAACAAGGGCGCGCCGGCCGACCGGATCATTGCCGACTGGTTCCGCCCGCGCCGCTATGCTGGCTCCAAGGACCGCCGCGCCGTGCGCGAACTGGTCTATGCGGCGATCCGGCAGTGCGGTGAGGTGCCGGTGAGCGGGCGGGCGGCCATGCTGCGGGTGGCCGAGGGCGACCCGGCGCTTGCCAGCCTGTTCGATGGTTCGCGCCACGCTCCTGCGCCGGTGGTGCCAGGAGAGCCGGTCGCCAGCGGCGGCACCGCGCCCGGCTGGCTGGCCGAGGCTCTCGCGGCATCAGGCGTCGACGCGGCTGGTCAGGCGGCCCTGTTGCAGCGCGCTCCGGTCGATATCCGCATCAACAGTCTCAAGGCTGCGCTTGCAGTGCTGCCGGAGCCGGGTGAGCCAACTATCGCGCCTCACGCCCGCCGCTTTCCGCCCGATACCAATGTCGAGCAATGGCCCGCCTATCAGGCCGGAGCGATCGAAGTGCAGGACGCCGGCTCGCAGCTGGTATGCGACGCCGTGGCGGCCCGGCCCGGCGAAGCGGTGGTGGACCTGTGCGCCGGGGCCGGAGGCAAGACGCTGGCCATGGCCGCCGCGATGGACAACCAGGGGCGCCTGCTCGCCTGCGATGCCGACCGCGCCCGTCTCTCGCGCCTGATGCCGCGGGCCGAGCGGGCGGGTGTGACCATTGCGGAAACCCGTCTGCTCGACGGCGGGCGCGAAGCTGCCGCGCTGGCGGACTGGGCGGGCCGGGCCGATGCCGTGCTGGTCGACGCGCCCTGTTCGGGCACCGGCACCTGGCGGCGCAATCCGGAAAGCCGCTGGCGGCTGACCCCGGCCGAAGTGGCGCGCCTCGCCGCGCTGCAGCAGCGGCTGTTCGATCTGGCCGCCACGCTGGTGCGCCCGGGCGGGCGGCTGGTCTATGTGGTCTGTTCGCTGCTTGATGCCGAAGGGGCAGATCAGGTTGCCAGTTTTCTGGGCCGCCATCCCGCCTGGCGGGCCGTTGCACCCGCGCTGGGGGCAGGGGAGCGGCGCGGCGATGGCCTGCGGCTTACCGCGCAATTTGATGAATGCGACGGCTTTTTCGTCGCCAGACTGGAACGGTCGTGATAGCGGTTGGGTGGAGTTATGGCCCTGCCCGGCACAGGCGGGAACCTGGGGCTTGGATTATCGGATGGCACCGCGGGAGTTCCTGATGCGTTTTGCGCCGGCTGGGATCGCACTTTCTCTGGTTCTTGGCCTGTCGGCCAGCATGAGCCTGTCGGCCCCGCCGCAGGAGCTCGATCCCCGCGCCACCGCGCTCGTCGGCGAAGGCCGCGCGGCGCTGGCGGCTGACAATGTCGAGGGGGCGATCGATGCCTTCGAGGCGGCGCTGGCGATCCAGCCCGGTTCAACCGCGATCACGCTTGACCTCGCCGAGGCGACCCGGCGGCAGGGCCTTCAGGGCAAGGCGCTGCATTATTATCGCGAGGCGCTGGAACGCGATCCGCGCAACGTCGCGGCGATCTCCGGCGAGGGCGCGGCGCTGCTGGAAAAGGGCGCGGTGGAGAAGGCCAAGCGCAACCTCGCCCGCCTGCAAACCCTGTGCGGAACGTCCTGCCCCGAGGCGGAAAGCCTCGCGGCCCTGATCGCGCGCACGCCCGAGCGGGTGGCCTCGGCCGAGGGTGCCAAGCCCTCGCCGGTGGTGGCGAACTGACCAGCTCTTTCGCCGACTCTTGCGCTGCAGTTCGCGCCGCGCGATAGCGCGGCAACGCGCGGTGTCGCGAGTCTGATGGAGAGGATTGCCAGCATGGAAATTACCCGTGACACGGTCGCCGTCATTACCGGCGGCGCCAGCGGGATGGGCCGCAGCACGGCCCTTGCGCTCGCTCGCAGCGGGGCCAGCGTGGCCATTGCCGATCTGAACGAAGCACGCATCGCGGAGACGGTGGCCGAACTCGAAGCGCTCGGCGTCGGCGCATTGGGTGTGCGCTGCGACGTTTCCCGGCCCGAGGACATCGCCAACCTGCGTGACCGGACGGTCGAGCGGTTCGGACGGGTCGACATCCTGATGAACAATGCGGGCATTCTCCCGCTCGGCTCGATCTCGGCCATGCCGCTGGCCGAATTCGAGCGGGCCATGCGGGTGAATTTCCTCGCCGTGGTCTGCGGCGTGCAGACCTTCCTGCCCGATCTGGCGGCCCGCGGGCAGGCCCATATCGTCAACACTGCCTCGATGGCCGGGACCTTCGCCTACGAGCCGGACTCGGTGGCCTACAATGCCAGCAAGGCCGCGGTGCTCAGCCTGACGGAGAACCTGGCCCTCGGGCTGGCCCCGCAGGGCATTGGCGTGACCTGCCTCGTCCCCGGCGGCGTTGCGACCAACATCATGGAGCAGGTGAAGGTTTCCGGCGAGATCGGCGATCTTGCGAGCTATGTCGGGGCCCACTTCGTCATGCGCACGGCAGACGAGGTCGGGGAGATGGTGGTCGCGGCAATCCGCAGCAACACCTTCTTCCTGCCCACCAACCCGGAACTGGTCGCCCTGCTGGCCCGGCGCGCGGCCGATCCCGATGGATTCGTCCACGAAATGCAGGACTGGTTCGCGGCCCATCAACCCGCCTGAGCGGCGCGGCGGTCTGTTCGGATCAGGCCGCTCGCACCGGGCCGGTCAGATGAGGTCGCGGAACTCATCCACGACCGCGCGGTAGACGCGCTTCTTGAACGGCACGATCAGGTCGGGCAGCTCGTCCGGGCGCACCCATTTCCAGTCGCAGAACTCGGCCGGATCGTGGGCATCCAGCACGATATGGTGATCCTCGCCGGTGAAGCGGGCCAGCGTCCAATACTGGCGCTGGCCGCGATAGCGCCCGCCCCAGAGCTTGCCGAGCAGTTCGTCGGGCAGGTCGTAGAGCAGTTCCTCGCGGGTCTGGGCGAGGAGGGTGACGTGAGCCTCGGTCACGCCCGTTTCCTCCCACAGTTCGCGCAGGGCGGCGGCGCGGACTTCCTCGCCATCGTCGATCCCACCTTGCGGCATCTGCCAGAAATCGCCTTCGCGGGTGTCGATCCGCTTGCCCACAAAGACCAGTCCCTGGCCATTCACCAGCATCACGCCGACGCAGGGACGGTAGGGCAGGGCAGTGAAATCGTTCATCGGAAGGGTTTGCTCACGTCATGAGGCAGAGGCATCGGCCTCTCGCGGTGGGAGTCGGCCGGGACCGGCCTTAGGCACGCCGCGCCGGCTTGACCAGCCGTTGCTTGTACCCATCTCTTCACAATGGCCGAAAAAACCCTTGGGTTTCGGGCCTGACAGAAAAACTCAATTGCGCGCGCGGCCATAGAGTGGCTTAGGCGAAGTCATGGAAAAAGCCGGTTCGAATCCGGCTATGCATTTCCCGTTAGAGGATGAAAATGGCAACTCTTCTGGCCGATAACGAGCCCACCGCGACAACGGGCACTCCTACTCCCGAAGCGGTGGTCGTGCGCTTTGCGGGCGATTCCGGCGACGGGATGCAGCTGACGGGCGGGCAGTTCACCCTGTCCACCGCGCTGGCCGGCAACGACCTAGCGACATTTCCCGACTTTCCGGCCGAAATCCGCGCGCCGCAGGGCACGCTGTTCGGCGTTTCGGCCTTCCAGATCAACTTCGGCTCGACCGCGATCGAGACCGCTGGCGATGCCCCCGACGTGCTGGTGGCGATGAACCCGGCGGCGCTGAAGACCAACGTCCAGGCGCTCAAGCCCGGCGGCCTGATCATCGCCGACAGCGGCGAGTTCACCAAGCGCAACCTCGAGAAGGCCAAGTACGAGGTCAACCCGCTGGAGGATGGCTCCCTCGCCAAGTGGGACCTTCTCGCCTTCGACATTTCCGCGCTGACCCTTGAATCGGTGAAGCCCTTCGGCCTCGGCAACAAGGAAGCCCTGCGCTGCAAGAACATGTGGACGCTGGGCCTCGCCCTGTGGATGTTCGACCGTGACCGGGCACCGCTGGTCGAATGGCTCAAGGACAAGTTCCGCAAGAATCCTGTGCTGGCTGACGCCAACATCGCTGCGCTCAACGCGGGCCACGCCTATGGCGAAACGGCCGAGCTGGCCGGGCCGCTGAAGAAGCTGCACCTCGATCCGGTGGAAAGCGCCCCCGGGCTCTACCGGACGGTGACCGGCGCGGAAGCCGTCAGCCTTGGCCTGGTTGCGGGCGCACAGCTGGCCGAACTGCCGATGTTCTTCGGCGGCTACCCGATCACCCCGGCCTCGGCGATCCTCCACAACCTGGTGAAGCTCAAGGAGTTCGGCGTCACCACCTTCCAGGCGGAAGACGAGATCGCCGCGATCTGCTCGGCCATCGGCGCGAGCTATGCCGGGCAGCTGGGGGTGACCTCGTCGTCAGGCCCGGGCATCGCGCTCAAGGGCGAGGCGATGGGGCTGGCGATCATGACCGAGCTGCCGCTGGTCATCGTCAATTCGCAGCGCGGCGGGCCGTCGACCGGCCTGCCGACCAAGACCGAGCAGTCGGACCTCTACCAGGCGGTCTATGGCCGCAACGGCGATGCCCCGCTGCCGGTGATCGCCGCGCGCAGCCCCGCCGATGCGTTTGACTGCGCGATCGAGGCCTGCCGCATCGCGGTGCAGTTCATGACCCCGGTGATTCTGCTGACCGACGGCTACATCGCCAATGCGGCCGAGCCCTGGGCCGTGCCCGATCCGGCCAGCTACAAGCCGTTCCCGGTCGAGTTCCTGGGCGAAAACAACAACCCCGAGGGCGGCAAGGTCCTGCCCTACAAGCGCGATGCGCAGGGCGTTCGTCCCTGGATCAAGCCGGGCACGCCGGGCCTGATGCACCGCATCGGCGGCATCGAGAAGGCGCCGGACACGGGCGACCTTGATTACAGCCCCGCCGTCCACCAGCTGCAGACCGATGCCCGCAAGAGCAAGATCGACGGCGTGGCCAAGGCGATCCCGGCGCAGGGCGTGGAACTGGGCAACACCACCGGCAAGCTCGCCGTGGTCGGCTGGGGTTCGACCTACGGCCCGATCATCCAGGCCGTGCGCCGCGCGCGGGCCAAGGGGCAGGACGTCAGCCACATCCACGTGCGCCACATCTGGCCAATGCCGGAGAACCTGGGCGACCTGCTGCGCGGGTTCGACAAGGTTCTGGTGCCCGAGATGAATACCGGCCAGTTCAAGACCGTGCTGCGCGACCAGTTCCTGATCGACGCCAAGCCGCTCAACAAGACCAGCGGCCAACCCTACACCATCGCGGAAATCGAAGCCGCGATCGATGAAATGCTGGCCTGAGGGAATTCGACATGAACGACATGACCCCCATCCAGACCACCCTGAAGGACTGGGAATCGGACCAGGAAGTCCGCTGGTGTCCCGGTTGCGGTGACTATGCGATCCTGAAAGCGGTGCAGCGCACCTTGCCGGAGATCGGCGCCGATCCGGCGAACACCGTGTTCGTGAGCGGCATCGGCTGCTCCAGCCGCTTCCCCTACTATGTGGAAAGCTATGGCTTCCACACGATCCACGGCCGCGCCCCGGCCTTCGCCACCGGCATCAAGCTCGCCAACCCCGAGCTCGATATCTGGCTGGTGACCGGCGATGGCGACGGCATGTCGATCGGCGGAAACCACACGATGCACCTCCTGCGGCGCAACCTGAACTGCCAGATCATGCTGTTCAACAACGAGATCTACGGCCTGACCAAGGGCCAGTACTCGCCCACGAGCCGTGAGGGCACGTCCAGCCCGTCGACCCCGATGGGTTCGGTTGACCATCCCGCGCTGCCCTGTGCCTTCGCGCTCGGTTCGGGCGCGCGGTTCGTCGCGCGCGGGTTCGACGTGTCCAAGGAGCTGACCGGCGTGCTCAAGACGGCCCATGCCCATCGCGGCGCGGCGTTCGTCGAGATATTCCAGAACTGCATCGTCTACAACAAGGACCGCTTCGAGGACTTCGCCGCCCCCAAGGGCGCCGAGGCCAACCAGCTGTGGCTCAAGGATGGCGAGCCGATGCTGTTCGGCTCGGAGAAGTCGGGCGGGGTCAAGGGGATCACCCTTGATATGGCAACGCTTTCGCTCAAGGTTGTCGATGTGGTTGATGGCGACTGGCAGGCGGCCGGCGTGATCGTTCACAACGTCAAGAACAAGGCCGTGGCCCACATGCTGGTGGAAATGCCCTTCGGGCCGTTCCCGATGGCGCTCGGCGTGATCTTCGACGATCCGCGCCCGACCTACGAGGACGCTGTCCATGGCCAGGATGCCAAGGCGCGTGAGGGCCGGGTGGCCGATCTCGGCAAGCTCCTCGCCAAGGGCCAGACCTGGACCGTGAGCGGCACGGCAGCCGATCCGATCTGACGGGCACGGACCTGCCCTAAGGGGCAGGTCTGTCCCGCTCCTTCATCCGCTAGCCTCAGGCGATGACCAGTCCCGTCATCGTCTGGCTGCGCCGCGACCTGCGCCTTGCCGATCAGGCCGCGTTCAACGCAGCGGCGGAATCCGGAGCGCCGGTATTCCCCGTCTATGTCCTTGATGACGAGGCGCCCAGGCACCACCGGATGGGCGGCGCCTCCCGTTGGTGGCTGCACCACTCGCTCGCCGCGCTCGGGGCCGACCTCAAGGCTATCGGCTCACGCCTGATCCTGCGGCGCGGCAAGGTGCACGAGGAACTGGCGGCGATCCGCCGCGAGGTGGGCGCTCGGACGATCCATTGCCTCGCCCATTACGAGCCATGGTGGCGCAACGCCGAAAAGGCCGTAGCCAAGCATTTCCAGCTGGTTCGCCACGATGGCAACTATCTGGCGCCGCCCGGCACGATCCTGAGCGGATCGGGCACGCCGTATAAGATCTACACGCCGTTCTGGCGGGCGCTGCGCGAACGCCTGCCGCCGGCCGAACCGCTGCCGGCCCCGGCGCACTTGCCGGCCCCCGCGAACTGGCCCGCGTCCGACCGGCTGGAGGACTGGGGCCTGCTCCCCACCGCGCCGGACTGGGCCGGCGGCCTGCGGGCGGAATGGTGCCCGGGCGAACGGGGCGCGGGCGAGCGCCTGGCCGATTTCGCCGGGCGCGCCGCCCGCTACGAGCAGCAGCGCAACCTTCCGGGGGAGGAGGGTACCTCGCTGCTGTCCCCCCATCTCCACTTCGGCGAGATTTCACCGGCGACGGTCTGGCACGCGGTGGCGGGGGCAGGGGGCTCGGTCGGCACTTTCCTGGGCGAGCTGGGCTGGCGCGACTATGCCCAGAACGTGATCCTGCAATTGCCCGACTATGCCAGCCACAACGCCCGGGCCGAGTTCGACCACCTGCCGTGGCGCACCGGCCCCGAAGCCGAGGCCGATCTGAGAGCCTGGCAGCAGGGCCGCACCGGCTATCCGATCATTGACGCCGGAATGCGCCAGCTGTGGCACAGCGGGTGGATGCACAACCGGGTGCGGATGCTGGCCGCCTCGTTCCTGATCAAGCACCTGCTGATCGACTGGCGCGAGGGCGAACGGTGGTTCTGGGATACGTTGGTCGATGCGGACTACGGGCAAAACGCCGTGAACTGGCAGTGGAGCGCAGGGTCCGGCGTGGATGCGAACATGTTCTCGCGGATCATGGCGCCGCTCTCCCAGTCGGCCAAGTTCGACGCGGCGGGCTATATCCGGCAATGGGTGCCGGAGCTCGCCGGCTTGTCCGATGCGGATATTCACGATCCGGTGGGCCGGCCCGGGGGCTATCCGGCGCCGATCGTGGATCACGCGTTTGCCCGGGGCAGGGCGCTTGCGGCCCTGGCCGAAGCAAAGGACGCGGCGGCTGCGGACTGGGGATAATCCGCAACCGCCGCGCCCGGCCGGGTATCTGTCAGAGTGTCGAGCGGAAGATCGTCTCGGGCTGCCAGCGGGCCAGGATGTTGTCGTGCACGATGGGCGAGAGCAGGTTCTGGAAGGCGCAGCCGATCAGGCTGTTGTTCCACCACACCACTTCCGACTGCAGCGATTCAAGACCGGGCAGCGTGATCCAGCACACGGTGCCCGGCTGCATCCGGTTGATTGCCGAGGCGCAGAAGCCGCCGAGCGAAAGATCATGGACGATGGTGGAGAAGCTGCGGCCCCCTGACGCGCGCAGCGTGGCCGGTATGGAAATGCGCGTGCGCGGGGCGCAGCGATCTTCCTGCGCGGCCACTTCATAGCGCTTATGGGTTTGAACCTGGCTCATCGACTTGCTCCCTACCCCCTACGCAAAACCGCGCAGGTCGGTGAATACCGGGTAAAGAATGGGCCAAGACTGCTTGCCGGCAGGTTATGCGGCTTGGTTAACAGTTTCGCGGTGTGGTGAGCTAAACTGTTCACCAAGAAGGCTAACCAGCCTCTCGGCAACCACCTCCGGCAGCTTGACGGAAGCCGGATCCTCGCCCGGGTAGGCGCGGGCGCGCATGGCCGTGCGCGTGGCGCCGGGGTTAACGATGGCCACGCGGATCCGGGAAACGGCGCGAACTTCCTGGGCCCACGAATCGAGCAGCTGCTCGAAGGCAGCCTTGGTCGCGGCATAGGCCCCCCAATAGGCGCGCGGGGCGGTGGCGACGGTGGAGGTGAGGCCGATCACCCGCGGATCGGGGCTGCGCCGCAGCAGTGAATCGAAGTGGGCGATCAGCGACTGGGTGGCGAGCACGTTGACCGTCAGCGCCTTGTTGAAACTGGGCTGGTCGATATCGGCCACGCCCGAGAGCTGTGGCAGCAGGGCCGCCGCGATGACCATGATGTCGAGCTTGTCCCACCGGCTGCGGATCGCCGTCGCCAGGCGGGCGATGCCGTCGGGCTCGGCCAGGTCCACCGGCGCGATCGTGGCTGTGCCGCCGGCCTGGTGAATGGCTTCCTCGATGGCCTCGAGGCCCTTCGTGTCGCGCGCGGTGAGGATCACGTGGGCGCCCGCCTTGCCCAGCGCCAGGGCCGTCGCCGCGCCGATGCCCTTGCTCGCGCCGGTGACGAGCGCAACCTGGCCCGCGAAGGGCTTCTCCGCCTGGCTCATATGCTCAGGCGACCTTGTCGACGGGGAGGGTAAGCTGGGCCGGACGCTCCCGGTCAGCCAGGTCGGTCAGCCGCGTGGGGTAATCGCCCGAGAAGCAGGCGTCGCAATATTGCGGGCAGGCGGCGTTGCGGCCAGCCAGGCCCACGGCGCGATAGAGCCCGTCAATCGAGACGAACGCGAGGCTGTCGGCCTGGATGAATTCGGCCATGGCTTTCACGTCCATCCGCGCGGCGAGCAGCTTGGAGCGTTCGGGCGTATCGACGCCATAGAAGCAGGAATGCTCGGTCGGCGGGGAGGCGATGCGCATGTGCACTTCGGCGGCGCCGGCATCGCGCATCATCTGGACGATCTTAAGGCTAGTGGTGCCACGCACGATCGAATCGTCAACCAGCACGATGCGCTTGCCTTCGACGATGGCGCGGTTGGCATTGTGCTTGCGCTTTACATCGGCATTGCGGGCGCCGTCGGACGGCTGGATGAAGGTGCGGCCGACATAGTGCGAGCGGATGATGCCCAGTTCGAACGGCACGCCCGATTCCTGGGCATAGCCGAGCGCGGCCGGCACGCCGCTATCGGGCACGGGGATGACCATGTCGACATCGGCCAGCGATTCGCGCGCCAGTTCGCGGCCGATTGCCTTGCGCACCTCGTAGACCGAGCGGCCGTCCATGATGGAGTCGGGCCGGCTGAAATAGACATGCTCGAAGATGCAGGGCCGCGCCGGGGGATCGCCGAAGGGGCGGTGGGTGCGCAGGGTGCCGTCGAGATCCACCTCGATCATCTCGCCCGGTTCGACCTCGCGCAGTAGTTCGGCGCCGATCACGTCGAGCGCCACGGTTTCGCTGGCGAAAACCGTCGCATCGCCGAGCTTGCCCATGACCAGCGGGCGGATGCCCAGCGGATCGCGGCAGGCGATCATGCCGGCCGGGGTCATGCAGATGAGGGCATAGGCGCCCTCGACCAGCCGCAGCGCATCGACGAAACGGTCAAGCAAGGTGGGATAGCGGCTGGTGGCGACGAGGTGGATGATCACCTCGGTGTCCGATGTCGACTGAAAGATCGCACCCTTCTGCACGAGATCGTACTTGAGGTGCATGGCGTTGGAAATATTGCCGTTATGCGCGATGGCGAAGCCGCCCGAGGCGAGATCGGCGAACAGCGGTTGAACGTTGCGCAGGCCCGAGCCGCCGGTGGTGGAATAGCGCACGTGGCCGGCGGCCATGATGCCCGGCAGTTCGGCCAGCGCCTCGGCGCTGGAGAAGTTGGCGGCGACGTGGCCGGTGCCGCGGCGGGAGTAAAACTCCTGCCCATCGAAGCTGGTGATGCCCACGGCCTCCTGGCCGCGGTGCTGCAGGGCATGAAGGCCCAGCGCGGTCATCGGCGCGGCTTCACGGGCGCCGATCACGCCGAAAATGCCGCACTCCTCGCGCAGCTTGTCGCCGTCCGCGTCGCAGAAAGGATTGGTCAGGTTCATGATTCGGGTCCGGCGCCGGTGGGGCATTGTTACAGCCCTGTTGCGCGCGCATTTGGCCCTTGAGCGCCCGAAAGGCAACCCCGAGCATCGCATTGCCGGTGCGCCAGTCACTTCCGTGACGGGCGCACCCGCAAAGCGCCTCAGCCGCCGTAGAAGACCTTTTCGCCGAGGTCCTTCATTTCCAGGACTGCCGCATCGGGGCGACCCTCGGGATGGCTGTGGACGTGAACCGCGGTGACCTCGCCGATCACCGTATGATGATCGCCGATCTCGGCCACGTGGACCACCCGGCACTCGATCGCGGCAATGGCGCTCTTGAGCAGCGGCGCGCCGTTCGCGGCCCAACCCACCGGCTCGCCCGAGAGCTTGCCGTCTTCGAGCACCGCCGGCTTGAAGAACGCGAATGCGGTGGCCTGTTGGCCCTTGCCGAGCACGTTGAGCACGAACTGCCCCGAGGCCGTGGCGGCGGCATAGACCCCTGAATCTGCCTTGACCCCGATCGCCACCAGCGGCGGCGAGAAGCTCGTCTGCGTCACCCAGTTTACCGTGGCGCCCGCCGGCGCATTGTCGGCGCCCAGGGCTGTCATCACGTAAATTCCATAAGGAATCATGCGCAGGGCGGTTTTCCGTTCGGCCTCGTCCATAGTCGTCTCGTTCCTTTCCCATCGGCGCGGGCGTGACCATAGGCCGGGCGGGCGGGCCAGCGCCACCCCGTTTCGCGGGAACCTCATCCGCGCCAGCCCATTGCCCTTGGCGCCGCCGCCGCCTACACCCTGCCGCGGCCGCGCCAACCATGAGACCCGCTGCACAAAGGGCCCCGCTTGATCCTCTCCCCGTTCGAATGGACCATTGCCAAGCGCTACATGCTGCCCGGCCGCGGGGAGGCGTTTATTGCGCTTGTCGCGGGGATCAGCCTGGTTGCCGTCAGCCTGGGCGTTGCGGCGCTGGTCATCGTGATGAGCGTGATGAACGGCTTTCGCGCCGAACTGTTCGACAAGATCGTGGGGCTGAACGGCCACGCGATCATCCAGGCCTATGGCGGGCGGCTGGACAACTGGCAGCAAGTGCTTGCCGAGGTGCAGAAGACGCCGGGCGTTACCCGCGCCTCGCCGCTGATCGAGCAGCCGCTGCTGGCGACTTTCAACGGCCGGGTCGAGGGCATCCTCGTGCGCGGCAATACCCAGGCCGATATCGACCGGATCAAGCCGCAGGTGAAAGACGGCTCGCTGCAACTGCTTCGGCCGGGCTCCAACATGGTCGCCATCGGCGCGCGGCTGGCGGAAAACCTCGGCGCCCGGGTGGGCGACACGATCACGATCATCAACCCGCAGGGCCGCGCCACGCCGTTCGGCACGGTGCCCCGCCAGGTTGGCTACACGGTCGGCGCGATATTCGAGATCGGGGTCTACGACTATGACAACACCTTCGTCGTCATGCCCATCCCCGATGCGCAGACCCTGCTGCTGACCGGCGATTCCATCGGCATGATCGAGGTGAAGACCACCGATCCCGACCATGTCGACGAAATCCTCGCCCCGCTCGCGCGCAAGCTGGCCGGCGTTGCGGTGGTCACCGACTGGAAGACGATCAACGCCGCCCTGTTCGAGGCGCTCTCGGTGGAGCGGGTGGCGATGTTCACCGTGCTCTCGATCATCGTGCTGGTGGCGGTGTTCAACATCCTGTCCTCGCTGATCATGCTGGTGCGGGCCAAGACACGCGACATCGCGATCCTGAGGACGATGGGCGCGCGGCGCAATTCGCTGTTGAAGATCTTCGTGACCATCGGCTTTTCGATCGGCGCGCTGGGCACGGGCGTGGGCCTGCTGCTCGGCTTCGTATTCCTGTTCTTCCGGCAGAACGTGGTGAATGCCGTGCAGTATCTCACCGGGCAGAACTTGTGGGACCCGTCGATCCGGTTCCTGTCCGAACTGCCGAGCCGCTCCGATCCGGTGGAGATCGTGGCGATTGCGGTGATGGCCCTGGTGCTCTCGTTCCTCGCCACGCTTTACCCGGCGTGGAAGGCGGCGAGTACCGATCCGGTGCAGGTGCTGCGCTATGAATGATCCGGTTGTGCGGCTCGCTGGCGTGACCCGCAGCTTCGAACAGGGCGGGGTGCGGATCGATGTGCTGAGAGGCATAGATCTGGACGTGCGCCCTGGCGAGATCGTCGCCCTGCTTGGGCCTTCGGGCTCGGGCAAGTCGACCATGCTGCAAGCGATCGGGCTGCTCGAGGGCGGGTTCGGCGGCAGGATCGAGATCGCCGGCGTGGATGCCTCGGCAGAGGATTCGGCCGGAAGGACGACGCTGCGGCGCGAGCACCTTGGTTTCGTCTACCAGTTCCATCATCTGCTGCCCGATTTCACGGCCATAGAGAACGTGATCCTGCCGCAGCTGATCGCCGGCAAATCGCAGCACGATGCGGAAAGCCGCGCGACCGAGTTGCTCGAAAGCCTCGGTCTTGGCCAGCGGCTCACCCACAAGCCCAGCCGGCTGTCCGGCGGCGAGCAGCAGCGGGTGGCCGTTGCCCGGGCGCTCGCCAATCGCCCGGCGCTGGTCCTCGCGGACGAGCCAACCGGCAATCTCGACGAAGCGACGGCGGACAAGGTGCTCGCCCAGTTCCTCAGCCTTGTGCGCGGGGAGGGTAGCGCGGCCCTGATCGCCACCCACAACGAGCGTCTGGCCTTGGCCATGGACCGGGTGGTGCGGCTGCACGAGGGCAAGCTTACGTAAAGTTCACCGGAACCTGCCGGGCGGGGCAACCGTTTTCTCTTTGCCGGGAACAACGGGAGCCAAGGAGGTCCGTTACGTGAGCCACCATCCAACCACATTTGCCGCCGAAGCCTCGGACGAAGCGCCGGGCACCATCCATTGGGACGATAGCGCTACGCTCCATCGCCGCGCAGACGGTGGCGGGCTGCTGCATGGCTTCAAGGCGATCCGCAAGGGCACCTTCGGCGAGCTGGTGCGCTACGTCGCGGCCGTCCCCGAGAGCGAACGCAGTCATTACATGATCGAGAAGGCCGGTGACCGGCAGTACCTGCCGCACGAAATCATGAAGCTGGCGCAGAGGGCCGATCTGCCGCTAACCTGAGCGGCATGAACGCACACACAATCGCCGATTTCACGGCAACCTTGCCCAGCGGCGAGGAGATCAGTCTTGCCGATCGGCAGGGCAAGGTCCTCCTCGTCGTCAACACGGCCAGCAAATGCGGCTTCACCCCGCAATATGCCGGGCTGGAGAAGCTGTGGGAGGAGTTCGGCCCGCGCGGGTTCGACGTGCTGGCCTTTCCCTGCAACCAGTTCGGCCACCAGGAGCCCGGTTCGGCCGACGAGATCGCCCAGTTCTGCCAGGTGAACTTTGGGCTGTCGTTCCCGCTGATGGGCAAGGTCGAGGTGAACGGCGAGGGTGCAACGCCGCTCTACCGCTGGCTGAAGGACGAGGCCCCGGGGCTGCTCGGCACGAAGGCGATCAAGTGGAATTTCACCAAGTTCCTGATCGACCGGCAGGGCAAGGTCGTGCGCCGCTATGCGCCGACCGACAAGCCTGAGGCACTGCGCGCGGATATCGAGCGGCTGCTGGGATGATCCTCACCGCATGAGGGGAGGATCTGCGTTTTCAACAATGACCGGTGGGCCAGCCCTTGGTCCGGCGCTGTCCACTCGCTACCTTTGGGTCGATGGCCGCCTACAACCCCTTCGTGCCCCTGCGCGTGTTCTCCAGCTATTCCATGCTGGAGGGCGCGATCGATCCGAAGGCGATTGCCAAGCTGGCCAAGGAGCGCGGTTTCCCGGCGATCGCGGTGTGCGATCGCAATGGGCTCTATGCCGCGCCCGCCTTCGCGTCGGCTTGCAAGGATGCCGGCATCCAGCCGCTGATTGGCACCCTGCTGGCTGTCGCGCGCGAGGGAAGTGACGCGATCGACTGGCTGGCGCTCTATGCACAGAGCGAAGCCGGCTGGCTTAACCTCTGCCACCTCGTCAGCCGCGCCCATCTCGAACGCCCGCTGGAGCGCGAACCGCACGTGCAGTTGGCCGATCTCGAAGGCCACACGGATGGCGTGATCGCCTTGACCGGTGCCGGCGAGGGCGCGCTCGCCCGCCTGCTGGCCGGTGGCAAGGCCGAGGCCGCGCATGACCTGGCCGCGCACCTGTCAGCACTGTTCCCCGGGCGGCTCTACGTCGAGATTGCCCGGCGCGGCGATGCCGCCGAGGAAGCCTCGGAAGATGCGCTGATCGAACTGGCCTATGCCCGCGATCTCCCGCTCGTCGCCACCAACCCGGCGATGTTCGCTGAAAGCCAGTTCTACGCCGCGCACGATGCCATGCTGTGCATCGCCAATTCAACGCACATCGACGCGCCCGACCGGCCGCGGAGTTCGGGCGAAGCCTGGGTCAAGCCGGCCGACATGATGGCCGAACTGTTCGAGGATCTGCCCGAGGCAACGGCCAACACCCTCGTCGTCGCCCGGCGCTGCGCCTATGCGCCGCCCAAGCGCAAGCCGCTGCTGCCGAGCCTTGCGGGCGACAAGGAAGGCGAAGCGCGGATGCTGATCGACGACGCGCGCCTTGGCCTCGCGCGCCGGCTGGAGCCCTATTACCCCAACGCCGCTCAGGCTGAGCTTGTCGAAGCCCTCCGTGCCGAGGGCGAGGCTCGCGTGGCGGCGTTCGACAGGCTCAGGCCGGGCGGCGTTGGCGAAGAATTCCTGGAATATGCCGAGCGCCTCGATTTCGAGACCGGCATTATCAACAAGATGGGCTTTGCCGGCTACTTCCTGATCGTGGCGGACTTCATCAAGTGGGCCAAGGACAACGACATTCCGGTGGGGCCGGGGCGCGGCTCGGGCGCGGGCTCACTGGTCGCCTGGTCTCTCACCATCACCGACCTCGACCCGATCCGCCTCGGCCTGCTGTTCGAACGCTTCCTCAACCCGGAACGCGTTTCCATGCCCGACTTCGATATCGACTTCTGCGAAACCCGCCGCGGCGAGGTGATCCGCTACGTGCAGGGCAAGTATGGCGCCGATCACGTTGCCCAGATCATCACCTTCGGCAAGCTGAAGGCCCGCGCCGTGCTGCGCGATACCGGGCGCATCCTGCAGATGAGCTACGGGCAGGTGGACCGCTTGTGCAAGCTCGTGCCCAACCTGCCGGCCGATCCGTGGGATCTCAAACGTACGCTCAACGGCTCGGCCGAGTTCAGGCGCGAGTATGACAACGACGACGAGGTGAAGCGCCTCGTCGATCTCGCCGTCCAGCTCGAAGGCCTGCCGCGCAACAGCTCTACCCATGCCGCCGGCGTCGTCATCGGCGATCGTCCGCTGGCGCAGCTCGTCCCGCTTTACCGCGATCCGCGCTCCGACATGCCGGTGACCCAGTTCGACATGAAATATGTCGAGGACACCGGCCTCATCAAGTTCGACTTCCTCGGCCTGAAGACCCTTTCGGTCCTGCGCAAGGCGGTGGACCTGCTGGCGCGGCGCGGGATCGAGATCGATCTGGGCGCGCTCGCCTGGGACGATCCGCAGGTCTACGAGTTGCTCCAGCGCGGCGATACGGTGGGCGTGTTCCAGCTGGAATCGGAGGGCATGCGCCGCACCCTTGCGGCGGTGAAGCCGACCAACTTCGGCGACATCATCGCGCTGGTCTCGCTCTACCGCCCGGGCCCGATGGACAACATTCCCCTGTTCGGCCGCCGCAAGAACGGCCTCGAGGCGATCGAATACCCGCATGAGAAGCTGGCCGGCATCCTCTCGGAAACCTACGGGATCTTCGTCTACCAGGAACAGGTCATGCAGGCCGCGCAGATCCTCGCCGGCTACTCGCTGGGCGATGCCGACCTGCTGCGCCGCGCCATGGGCAAGAAGGTCCAGGCCGAGATGGACGCCCAGCGCCAGCGCTTCGTCGAAGGCTGCGCGCGGGATAGCGGGATCGATGCGAAGAAGGCGAACGAGCTGTTCGACTTGATCGACAAGTTCGCCGGCTACGGCTTCAACAAGAGCCACGCCGCGGCCTACGCCTTGCTGGCCTACCAGACCGCCTGGTTCAAGGCGCACTATCCGCACGAATTCTACGCCGCGGCCATGTGCTTCGATATGCACCAGTCGGAAAAGCTCTCGGTCTTCGTCGACGACATGCGCCGCAACGGCCTTGTCATCGCCGGGCCTGATCTCAACCGGAGCGAGGCCGAGTTCACCGTCGAGCAGACGGAGGACGGGCATCAGGTTCGCTATGCCTTGGCGGGCATCCGCAACGTCGGCGAGAAGGCGATGGAGCAGATCGTTGCCGAGCGCGAGAAGAACGGCCTGTTCCAGAGCCTTGACGACCTGTTCAGCCGCGCCCCCCAGGGCGCGCTTAACCGACGGGCGCTGGAAGGCCTCGCCGCGGCCGGAGCCTTCGACAGTCTCGAGCCGAACCGGGCCAAGGTCATGGCCAATGCCGACATGCTGCTCGCCGTGGCTGACGAGGCCGAGCGCACGCGCACCAGCGGGCAGGCCGGTCTGTTCGGGGGCGAGGGGCACCACCAGGCCGTCCGGCTCGTCGAGGCCGCGGCGTGGAGCCGGGCCGAGCAGATGGCCAAGGAACGCGAGAACTTCGGCTTCTACTTCGCCGCGCACCCGGTCGAGCAGTGGCGCGCGATCGCCTCGGCGAACGGGGCTCGCACCTATGGGAGCCTGATGGCTTCGGGTGGTTCGGGTGGAGCGGGGCGCCAGATGGCAGTCATGGCCGCGATGGTCGAGGGCGTGCAGCGCCGCAAGACCAAGCGCGGCAAGGACTTCGTCATGGCCGATTTCTCCGACAGTTCGGGCCAGTTCTCCGCCTCCTGCTTCGAGGAATCGCTGGTCGAAAGCTTCGTGCAATGGGCGAAGGAGGGCACCTGCATCCTGCTTAACGTCGAGCTCGACAGCCCGAGCCCGGAAGAACCGCCGCGTGTCACTGTCCGTGGCGGCCGGCCGTTGTCGGAAGTGCGCGAGACCGCTCGGATGGAGCTGCGACTGGACATCACCGCGCCCGAGGCGCTGGGCGAACTGGCCCTGCTGCTCCAGCCCGGATCGCCGGGGAAGGGCGAGGTTGTCGCCCGGCTGCGTACCGGCGGCCCGCGTGAGCCGCTGGTCCGCCTTGGCCGCGATTTCCATCTCGACGGCGATTTGGCCGAACAGGTCGCCGCCATACCCGGCGTTGCTGCCGTGGGCCTTTCGGCCAAGCGCGGGCCCTCGCTGCGGCTGGTGGCCTGAGATGGACTACGTCGATCCCTCGCGCGAGAACTTCGCCCGGTTCAAGGCGCTGGCGCGCGACACGCCGATCCATTTGCTCAACCAGATCCGCTACCGGGACAAGGCCGTCTATCCCGAGGGCCACCCCGCCGCTGGGCTGGGCTGGAGCGGGGAGCAGGCCTTCGCCGAATACTTCCGCCTCGTCGTCCCCCGCATCGAGGCGCTCGGCGGCGGGCTGGTATGGAACGCCAGCTTCGAATGCATGATGACCGGCCCCGCCGAACCCGAGTGGGACCGGATCTTCGTCATGGCCTTTCCGGAGGCCGGCGGCTTCCTCGCCCTGGTGACCGATCCTGACTACAAGGCCAATGTCGTGGTCCACCGCACGGCCGCCGTGCGCGACAGCCGCTTGATCCGCTACCGCCCCTGATCGCCCGTTATTCGGCGAACAGGCTCGCGCGCACGGCGTCCAGCTTGGCATAGTCCCACAGCCGGTCGGGCGAGGTGGCGCTGCCCTTTTCCGGCCACTCATGAACCGTGTTGAGCCGCGCGCCCGAGAAGTTGACGATCTCGCCGGTGAGCGGGGCGGAACGGGGTGATGCCAGCCAGCCGACGACCTCGGCAACCATCTCCGGCGAAAGTTCGTCGGCCCGATCATCGGGGAACACGTCGCTGCCGACCAGCGGCGCGGACATGCCGCTGCGGGCGAGTGGCGCAATGGCGTTCACCCGCACCCCGAAGCCGCCCAACTCCTTGGCCAGCATGACGGTGATGCTGGCGATGCCGCCCTTCGCGGCAACGTAGTTCACATAGCCTGGCTCGCCATGGAGGCCGTTGATCGATGTGGTGTTCACGATGGCGGCACTGACCGGCTGCCCGGTGCGCTTCCACTCCGCCTGCCAGTGCCGTGCGGCGGCCCGGGTGAAGGCGAAGGTTCCCTTGACATGGGTGTCCATCACGCTGTCCCAATCTTCCTCGCTCATGTTGACGATGAAGCGGGGACGCGAATTTCCGGCATTGTTGATCAGCACGTCAAGCCGGCCAAGCTGCTCGACCGCCGCGCGCACTGCCGCCTCGGCGAGATCGAGCGAGGCGACATCCCCGGCCGCGAGCGCCGCCTGCCCGCCGTTGGCCCGGATCAATGCGGCAGTTTCCTCGGCGGCCTTTGGATTGAAGTCGTTGACGACGACCGCCGCGCCATCAGCCGCCAGCCGCAGCGCTTCAGCCCGGCCGATCCCGCCGCCTGCCCCGGTGACGATCGCCACTTTGCCTTGCTGGTCCAATGCCACCTGAACGCATTCCTTCTCTGGTTTCCGCCTGCCGGATCGACAAAGCGCACTGGCCGTAAATTCGCAAGACAAATGTCAAGCCAACTGGCCTGATCCGGGTTCAGTTTCGCCCAGGACTACGCCGGCGCAGCAACAGCAGCAGGGGCAGCATGGCGAAGTTGAGCAGGGCCATGTCGCGGAAGGTGGCGGTGTAGGCCACCATGGTGGCCTGCCTGGTGACCTCGGCGTTGACGGTGGACAGGACGGGGGCAGCCGAGGTCGTGCCCAATGCCTCCCGCATGACCCCGGGCAAGGCCTGCCAGTTCACCATGGCGGCAAGTTCCGCGTGGGATTCTGCCGAGGCATGGATGATGATCGACTGAACGGCCGCAATGCCCGCCGCCGATGCCAGGTAGCGCAGCAGTGTCTGCAGCACGGCCCCGTCGTTGCGCAGGCCGCTGGCAAGCGTGGAATAACTCAAGACCGACATCGGCACCCACATGAGGGCGCCGCCAATCCCCTGGAGGAAGCCCGAAACCATGATGAGGTTGTCGTCGGCGTCGAGCGTCAGCCAGCTCAACTGCAACGTGGAGTAGGCGGTCAGCGCCAGCCCCGCCGCGATCAGCACGACCCCGTCGACCCGCCGGACGAGCATCGGCGCCAGGATGGTGGAGATCAGCGTGCCGGCGCCGCGCGGGGCCATGACGAAGCCGATCTGCAAGACCGGATGGCCATAGAGCTGCGCCAGCATTTCGGGCAACATGGCCATGCTCGAGAAGGTCAGCGCCGAGTAGGCGATTGCAACCAGGGTTCCGCCCATGAAATTCCGGTCCAGCAGGAGCGCGCGCGGAAAGAAGGGGCTCGCCCTGCGGGCGGAGATCCACAGGAAACCGCCCAGGGTGGCGATCGATACCAGGGCCTCGATCCGGATTTCCGGGGAATCGAACCAGTCGAGAATGCCGCCCCGGTCGAGCATCAGCTGGAGCGCGGCAACGCCTGTTGCGAGCAGGCCGAAGCTGGCAAAATCGAACTGCCCTCTCGGATTGCCCGCAAGGCGCGGCATGGTCGCCGCCAATCCGAAAAACGCGATCACTCCGACCGGCAGGTTGACGAGAAAGACCCACCCCCAGGAAAAGTTGGCCGTAAGCCAGCCGCCGAGCATCGGCCCGACCAGCGGTCCGGTAACCCCGGCAAAGCTGAAATAGGCCATGGCCGTGCCATGTTCCTCGCGCGGGTAGATGTCGAGGAGGACCGATTGGACGATAGGGGCAAGCGCGGCCCCGCTGAAGCCCTGGCACATCCGAAACAGGACCAGTTCCTCAACCGTGTTCGAGATCCCGCACAGCACCGAGAAAAGCGTGAAGCAGGCGATCGAGCCGAGCAGGACGGTCTTGCGCGAGAAGCGTGCCGACAGCCATCCGCCCAGCGGAATGGCGATCGCCATGGACACGATATAGGAGGTGAGGACCCAGGTGATCTCCTCGCGCGAGGCGCCGGTCGTGCCCTGCATCTGCGGCAGGGCGACATTGGCGATCGTGGTGTCGATCATGTTCATCAGCGCGCTGCAGATGAGAAACAGCGTTATCCAGCGCCGTTGATGAGGCAAGATGGCGCTGCGCTGCGCCATCGGCGCGGCCGCCCCGTCCGCGATCGATGCTGTGGCAGCCACGAATCTGGTTGTCCTCTTGTCGGCCCGTGTTTTTGGGCCTTTGCTTCGCTCGTTATGGGCCGGGCGAAATCGCCCGGTCAAGCCGCCCCCTGTTGGCAGTTCTATAGCAGCCGCAACTGGCCGCCCCGCGCGGGCGGCTCGAAGCGGCTGGAATCGAGCGGCAATTTGGGATTGGCGGCGTTTATGCGGAGCCGCTTGCAAGCCAGGTTGAAGCGCGCGCGGAAAAGGTCGGCCCAGGTACCCGTGGGCTTCATCCGGGTGTGGAACCGCGCATCGTAATCCTTGCCGCCCCGCGTTGAGCGCACGATCCCCATCACTTTGCCGGCGCGGTCGGGGAAGTGAACCTCAAGCCACTCGCGGAACAGCGGGGCGACTTCGTGCGGCAGACGCAGCATGATCCAACTGGCGGTGCGCACGCCGCGCGCAGCCGCTTCCGCCAGGATTCGCTCCATGTATTCATCGGTCACGCTCGGGATTACCGGCGCAATGCCGACATGGGTCGGCACGCCCGCTTCGGCCAGTCGCTCCAGCGCGGCAAGGCGCTTGGCCGGCGCGGCCGCGCGGGGTTCAAGCAGGCCGGAAAGCCGCGGGTTCAGGCTCGTGACCGAGATGCCGACCGCCACAAGGTCCTGCTTGGCCAGCTGCGCCAGCAGGTCGATGTCGCGCAAGACCCGATCGCTCTTGGTTGTGATCAGCACCGGGTGGCGAACTTCGAGGCACAGCTCAAGTATGGCGCGGGTGATGCGGTAGCGGCGCTCGATCGGCTGGTAGGGATCGGTGTTGGTCCCCATGGCCAGCGGGGCGGGCCGATAGCCGGGCCGGGCAAAGGTTTCGCGAAGCAGGCGCGCGGCATCGGGCTTGGCGAAGAGCTTCGTTTCGAAATCCAGGCCCGGCGATAGGTCGTGATAGGCATGGGTCGGTCGGGCGAAGCAGTAGATGCAGCCGTGCTCGCAGCCGCGATAGGCGTTCACCGAGCGGTCGAACGGCACGTCCGGTGAGCGGTTGAAGGTCAGGATCGAGCGGGGATGCTCCTCCGTTACCGTGGTGTGCAAGGGCGGCGGAGCACCGTCGACTTTGGCCGACTCGTCCAGCCATTCACCGTCCGCCTCGCGGGTCGCGAGTCCGAACCGCGTCGGCACGGCTGCCGACGGTGCTCCGCGCCCGCGCACCGGACGGGCGGGTCCTCCGCAGGATGGATCGGGGTACCTTTTGCGCATGGAACATACATAGAACATATTCGCCATCGCGCCAAGTTTGATCCAGATCAATGAGGATCACGAACAATCTGTAATTTTCTGCGCATCGGCTGCGGAGCTGCATCGCGCTCGCAGACCGGTCGCCGTGATGAATCCCGAGAGGAACCCTGAACATGCGCATGGAAGACATGATCATCGTCAGCGTCGACGATCATGTGGTCGAGCCGACCACGATGTTCGACGCCCACCTCAGTGCCGAGCACCGCAAGCTCGCGCCCACCTACGTCGTCGACGATAGCGGCCGCGGCTTCTGGTGGTGGGAGCAGGAGCAGAGGAAGTTCATCATGGCCGGCTCGAACGCCGTCGTCGGCCGTCCCAAGGAAGAGTACGGCCTCGAGCCGGAAAACCTGACCGAGATGCGAGCGGGCGTTTACGACGCCAAGGCACACATCGACGACATGAATGCCTCCGGCATGCTGACTTCGATCCTCTTTCCCACGTTCCCCGGTTTCGCCGGCCAGCACTTCTGGGCAGGCAAGGACAAGGCCAACAACACTCGCATCATCAGCGCCTACAATGACTGGCTGATCGACGAATGGTGCGGTCCCTACAAGGGCCGTTACATCCTCACCGGCATTCTTCCGCTGCACGACATCGATGCGACGCTTCGCGAGACCCGCCGCCTGATCGACAAGGGTGCGCGGTCGATCATCTTCCCGGCGAACCCGGCCCGGCTTGGCCTGCCCAGCGTCCACGATCCGATCTGGGAGCCGCTGTGGGCCCTGTGCAACGACGCCAAGGTCGTGCTGAACTGCCACATCGGCACCGGAGCCACGCCCGAGCATCCGTCAATGGACACGCCGATCTCGGCCTGGATCACGACCATGCCGATGGCCATCTCCAACGATGCGGCGGGCCTCCTGCACCTCGGCGCCTTGCATCGCTACCCCGATCTCAAGATATCGCTGGCGGAAAGCGGCATCGGCTGGATTCCCTACTTCCTCGAGCGGTCGGACTACGTGGCCCAGCAGCACAACGCCTGGGTGAAGAATGACTGGCACGGCAAGCTCCCCAGCGAGGTCTATCGCGAACACTTCCTGGCCTGCTTCATCGATGACAAGTTCGGGTGCCGAAACTTCGCCGACGTGGGCGAGGACAACATCGCCTACGAATGCGACTATCCGCACTCCGACTGCACCTGGCCCAACGTTCCCGAGCGCCTGTTCGAGAACTTCGCGGGCCTGTCTGACACCGTGATCGACAAGATCACGCACCGCAACGCGCTGGAGTTCTTCAATTACGACGCGATCGGGGTTCTTGGCCGCGAGAACTGCACCGTCGCGGCGCTGCGCGCCCAGGCTCGCCACGTGGACGTATCCGAGCGGACGGCCGCCACCGAGCGTCAGCTCGGCCGCGAAGGTCATGCGGTTACCTCCGGCGAGGTGCTGGCGGTTCTCGCCGCCTGACGCAAACGGCCTGACGCAAACGGCCTGACGCAAACGGCCTGACCTGGCTGGTAACAGGCCGGCTCCGTGGGTTGCACGGGGCCGGCCTTGGCCGTTCGGGAAAGGCGACGCGGCGCTATTTCACCTCGATGGCGACGGGGAAGCGGTCCATGTAGAAATCGAACCGCTTGCGCAGTTCCGCCGGATTGATGCCGAAATCGCCGCGCAGGTCGTAGAGCAACTGGCCGTGCCGTCCACGCTTGTTGTGGGCCGCCACGGCATTGATCGCCTGGCGCGTGGCGTCGTCGAAGGGCAGGCCAGCGGCGTCGTAGACTTTCTCCAGCGTGCCGTCGCGGTCGGCCATGTATTCATGGAAATAGATGTCGACCATCTGGTCGGAGGGCACGCTGTCGTGCTGTTCGACACAGCGTCGCATCAGGCGCTCGTAGCGATCGACGACGAAGGCGATGATGCCTGGCTTGTCGACCGTCTTGCAGGTGAGCCTTGCCGAGTAGGCGGCCGCAGTCAGCATGGACTGGACCGAGGCCACCGGATCGCGGTGGGTGAGCACCATGGTGGCATCGGGGAAGACCTTCATCACGGCGTCCAGCTGCTCCATGTGCTGCGGGCACTTCGAAACCCACTGGTTCGGGCCGCGCTGGTAGCTCAGTCCCTGCATCACCCGCCGCATATAGGCGAGCCACGGCACGCGGTCGTGGGTCGCCTCGTATTCGACCCAGGACGGGCCGCGCACCGCCCAGTCGGGCCAGTAGGTACCGAAGTCCATGGCCGCCAGTTCGACATCCTCGGAGATGTGGTCGGGCGAGAACTCGTGGATGCTCTTGATGACCGGCATCAACTCATCGCGCTGCGCCCACTCGGCGGCACAGAGCGCATGGCGCTGGTCGACCCCGTCCTTCATGTAGAACTCGCCGACCGGCCGGATCGCCTCCCAGTAGGGCAGGGAACGCAGCCGCGGATCGCCGGCGAGCAGTTGCAGCAGGTTGGTCGTGCCCGACCGGGGGAGGCCGCCGACGATGATCGGGCGCGGCAGCGGCACCTCGGCGATTTCGGGGTGGCGCTTGGCGAAATCCTCGAACTGGAGGCGGGCCACGAGGTAGCGGACCATGTCGCCCCAGATCGCCGCCTGACCCACAGGGCTGAGATTGGTCTGCTCGCGGGCGGCGCGGACCCAGCCCGCCAGGCGATCGCGGAAACTGTCATCGCCAAAGTCGGACAGGCCCGTGGCCTGGCGCGCGGCTTCGAGCACGGCCTCCTCGGTCAGGGTGACCGGGTGGGCAGTGGCGGCGGCCAGAGCCGCGCGCTGGAGATCGCTGAGCTGGGGATCGGCGAGGTCGGTGATATAGAACGAATTGGCCATGGGCATCCCTGATCGTTGTGAGCGCCGGCGCGGGTCTGTGCCGCTGTCCGACAATTCTTGAGGGCCGCAGACGGAAGTCGATGCGGTCACGGTGATGTCCGTGCCGTTGTTGTGCCCGCCCGACAAGGCCATTTTTTGGACCGGCGCCGAAGCTCCGGAGTCACACCTCGCGCAGGCGCGGGATCAGTTCGACGAAGTTGCAGGGCCGGTTGCGGCTGTCGAGCTGCTCGGCAAGGATCAGGTCCCACCCGTCCTTCACCGCCCCGTTCGAACCGGGCAGGGCGAAGACGTACTTGCCCCGCGCGATAACCGCGCAGGCGCGTGACTGGAGCGTACTGGTGCCGATGGTCTTGTAGGAGACCATGCGGAACAGCTCGCCGAAGCCCGGTATGTCGCGGTCCTTGATCGTGTCGAGCGCCTCGGGCGTGATGTCGCGGCCCGTGAGCCCGGTCCCTCCCGTGGAGATGATCGCATCGACCTGCCGGTCGTCCAGCCAGTTGCGAATGCGGCTGGCGATCGCGTGAACCTCGTCCTTGACGATGGCGCGCCCCACCAGCTTGTGCCCGGCGCCCTTCACCCGCTCGCACAGCAGATCGCCCGAGGTGTCGTCCGCGGCAGTGCGGGTGTCGGAGATGGTGAGGACGGCAATCCCGATCGGCTTGAACTCGCGCGATGTGTCAACGGCCACGCAGCAGCACTCCATTGCTGGCCATGCGCACGGCCTGGCTGCCGGCAAGGTCGGGGAAGGTCGGCCACATCGCCTGGGCCAGGGCAATCCGGCTTTCCGAGGGGCCACCGGCCTGACGCTCGTACATCCAGTAGTTCTTGAGCACGATGTTCACGTAGCCGCGCGTTTCCCAATAGGGCACGGACTCGATCCACAGCAGCGGATCGCCCTTGTCCCTGATCTCGGTGTTCCAGCGGGTGACCGGCAGGAGCCCGGCATTATAGGCGGCGATCACCTTGGGCAGCAGGCCCTGCGTGCCGGGCGCATTACGCAGCAGTTGCAGGTGCTGCTGGCCGAAGGCGAGGTTCACTTCCGGCCGCGTCACGTCCGTGGCCGAGACGCCCAGTTCCGCCGCCCGGTCGCGAGCCGTACCCGGCATGATCTGCATCAACCCGCGCGCGCCGGCGGGGCTGGTGACGCTGGTGCGGAACACCGATTCCTGCAGGGTGTGGGCATAGACCAGCGCCGGATCGACCTTCCACCCGGTCGCCGGGGCCCATTTGGGCGTGGGGAAGCGCAGGGCCGGTTCGGGCTTGCCGCCCAACGGGGCGTAGTAGCCCATCCACAGCTGGGTGGAGGGCAGTCCGAGATCGCGTGCCAGGCGCGAGAGCGGCTGGTACAGCTCGGGCGAGCCGATCCGCGCCTGGTAGCGCAGGACCTCGTCGGCGAGGCCATCCTCGCCCACTTCGGCCAGTTCCACGGCAGTGCGCACCGTCGGATTGTCGCGCAGGCGCTGCCAGTCGGTCTGGGTGAAATCGGCGCTCTGGTGCGTCTCCGGGAGTTTCAGGCCAAGCTGCTCGGCGGCGAGCATGCCGTAGAAGGTCTCGTCCCGCACGGCGGCGAGCTTCAAGGGCGCGGCCGCGGCTTCTGGATGGCGGCAGCGCACCAGCGAGCGGCTCTGCCAGTAGAGCGCCGCCGTCTTCAGCTCGACATTGTCGGCAAGGCCTGCCGTACGGCCAAAGGCATCGGCCGCGCCCTGGCAATCGTCGAGGCGGAAGGCGGAAAGCCCTGCGGTCCACCAGGCTTCGGCCACCCATGGGCCCGTGCCGTCAGCCGCCGTCTGGGCGAGGGCATAGGCCGAGGCATCGTCGTTCTCGATATAGAACGACCAGGCGATCTTGGCGCGGTATTCGGCGCGAGTGGGGGCGCTGAGGCCGGCATCGATACCATCAAGCAGCAGCCGCGCGCCAAGCGGATCGTCAGCCTTGATCCGCTCCTGGATCGCGGCGGCGACCAGCGCGGGCATGGTGCCGTCGTTGGTGTCGCGGGGGCGCAGGCGCTTGGGGCTCGAGGGCAGGGCAACAAACGCCGCCGCGGTCGGTAGCTGGGGCAGGGCGGTGGCCCCGCGCTTCATCGCCAGGGCGGCGACCTGCTCGGTTTGCGGCAGCGGGGTTGCCGAGCTGGCCGCGAGCCACTGGCTCAGCGCATCCAGCTCGATCCTGGGGCTCTTGGCGTCGAGGAAATATTCGGCCCGCGCCACCTGGTGCAGCGGGCCATCGGGCTTCTGGGCAAACAGGGTCTGCACCCGCGCCCAGTCCTGATGCTCGATCGCGCCGAACAGATCCTTGTAATAGGCGCGCTCGTCCTGGGAGAGCAGGGCGGGGACGGCCGTTCGGTCCGCCCGGCTGCGGAAATAGTCCACCGCCGCGCTGTTCGCCGCCGCAGGTGCGGGCGCGAGCGCCACGGCGGCCAGTCCAAGGCCCGCCAGCCAGATCGCCTTGGTCCGCTTCACTCGGTTCCGGTTCCCGTCCAGTCCAGCCATTCCCGCCAGAAGCGGGCCTTCCATGCCGGCCGCGCCAGCAATGTCAGGTCGCGCGTCCCCAGCAGCGCTATGGTTTTACCCTCATGGTAAAACTCAGATGAATTTTGAGCATTTTGCGCCGGATCGTTGCCCAAGAGCGATAGAACGCCCTCACCGAACACCAGCAGCCGCCGCGGCCCCACCAGTCCGATGTGGTGGCGCAGCACCGCGCCGAGGCCGCGATGGGCAAGGTTCGGCCAGTCCGGCACCGGCATGGTCCGGGGCAGGGCGCTGGCCAGGTAGATGTCCCGGGCGCCGATTCCCATCGCGGCCAGCATGGCGTTCAGCAGCCGGCCCTGGGTCCCGGAGAGCAGTTCCTCTGCGTCCTCGCTGTCCGGCTGGCCGACGACGATCATCAGCGCGGCGCCCGCTTCGCCGCGAGGCGGCACGCGCCCGCGGACCAGGCCATCGTCGAGTGCGGGTTCCTCCAGCCACCATTGGCGGAAAGCGGGAAGGTCCTGCGGCAAGCCCGCCGCATCCCCGCCGATCCGAGCAGGCTCGGCCACTGGCGCGGGCGTATTTCCGACAGGGGCGGAATATCCGGGAGGGGGGGCGGGGCGCGCGTCGGGCGGCGCAGGGGCGGCCAGCCAGCCCTGCGGCTCGTCGGCGAAATCGAGGTCGACCCCGGCCTCGCGCCACCAGTCCAGCGCCCCGGCAATATCGCCGGCGCGCAGGCCATCATTGTCGCGTTTGCCAAGACCCTCCATGACCACAGGCCTTGACCTGCCGGAGAAGTGCAATCAAGGCACTTTCGATCGAAAGTGTGCAGGACAGGACGGGTTTTCCCATGATCGAACGCGAATCCATGCCTTATGACGTCGTCGTCGTCGGCGGCGGCCCGGCGGGGCTTGGCACTGCCATCCGGCTCAAGCAGCTCAATCCCGAGCTCTCGGTGTGCATCCTCGAGAAGGGCAGCGAGATCGGCGCGCACATCCTTTCGGGTGCGACCTACGATCCCAAGGCGCTCGATGAACTCCTGCCGAACTGGCGCGAAGACGGCTGCCCGATGGCCGAAGTGCCGGTGACCGACAACTGGCACTGGAACCTGACCAAGGGCGGCAAGATGGCGATCCCGCACATCGTCATGCCTCCGTTCCTGTCGAACCACGGCAATTATACCGGCTCGCTCGGCAACCTGTGCCGCTGGCTCGCCGGCAAGGCCGAGGAGCTCGGCGTCGAAATCTTCCCCGGCTTCCCCGCCGCCGAAGTGCTCTATGGCGACAAGGGCGAAGTCATCGGCGTGCAGACCGGCGACATGGGGGTTGACCGCGAAGGCAATCCCAAGGGCGATTTCCAGCCGGGCATGAACCTCCTGGCCAAGTACACCGTGTTCTGCGAGGGCGCGCGCGGCCACCTCACCAAGCGGCTCAAGGCCAAGTACGACCTCGAGGCCGATTGCCAGCCGCAGGTCTACGGCATCGGCATGAAGGAGCTGTGGGATATCGATCCGGCCAAGCACGTGCCGGGCCGCGTGATCCACACCCAGGGCTGGCCGCTGTCGGAAAGCGATAGCTGGGGCGGCGGCTTCCTCTATCACCAGGCCAACAACCAGGTCTCCCTGGGCTTCGTCTGCGCGCTCGATTACAAGAACCCCTGGGTCTATCCGTTCGAGGAATTCCAGCGCTGGAAGCAGCACCCGGCGATCAAGGCGATCCTCGAAGGCGGCAAGCGCGTCGCCTATGGCGCCCGCGCCATCAACGAGGGCGGCTGGCAATCGGTGCCGAAGCTCGATTTCCCCGGCGGCATGCTCGCTGGGTGCTCGGCCGGCTTCGTCAATGTGCCGCGCATCAAGGGCAGCCACACCGCGATGAAGAGCGGGATGCTCGCCGCCGAAGCGATCGCCGCAGCCATCGCCGCCGGTCGCGAGGGCGACAGCCTGGGCGAGTATGACGCCGCCGTGCGTGACAGCTGGATCGCCAAGGAGCTCAAGCTGGTCCAGAACGCAGAGCCGATGGTCGCCAAGTTCGGCGGCGAACTGGGCACGATGCTGGCTGGCGCCGACATGTGGCTGCGCACCATCGCCGGCTTCGGCCTTGCCAAGCCGATGAAGCACCACACCGACGCCTCCAGCATCGAGCGCGCCGATCTCTACAAGCCGATCGCCTATCCCAAGCCCGATGGCGTCATCAGCTTCGACCGGCTGACCAGCGTCTCCTACTCGTTCACCAATCACGAGGAAGAGCAGCCCTGCCACCTGCGGCTGAAGGACCCGACTGTACCCACGCGCATAAACCTGCCGCTCTATGCTGGCCCGGAATCGCGCTATTGCCCGGCGGGCGTCTACGAATTCGTCGACCCGGATGGCAGCGGGCCGCGGCTCCAGATCAACGCCCAGAACTGTGTTCACTGCAAGACCTGCGACATCAAGGACCCCACCCAGAACATTGAATGGGTCACGCCCGAAGGCGGCGGCGGGCCGAACTATCCGAATATGTAACCAGCGATCTCTCCCCATTGGGGAGAGATACGCAGGTTTGGCAGCGTGCTGCCTAGCCGAAGTTGAGAGGGCGGCGGCACTGGTATGCCAGGTCCGCAACCCCTTTCCCAACCCTCTCCCCTTCAGGGATGAGGGCTACTATGGTTCGCCCATGAGCCTCCACGAAACCGCCTACGCCAAGCTGAACCTTGCGCTCCACGTCCGCGCGCGGCGGGCTGACGGCTACCATGAGCTCGAAACCCTGTTCGCCTTCGTCGACGCCGGTGACGTGCTGACCGCGCGCCCGGCGGCGCTCGACGAACTGCACACCCTGGGCGAATTCGCCGGCGCGCTCGCTAATCCCTTCGACAACATCGTCATGCAGGCGCTTACGGCGCTCCCCCGCGCCGAAGGGCTGGCGATCACTCTCGAAAAGAACCTCCCCGTAGCGGCCGGTCTCGGCGGCGGGTCTGCCGATGCCGGCGCGGTCTTCCGGCTGGTCGAACGCAGCCACGGCTGGCCTGATGACTGGGCGACACGCGCCGCTCGTCTCGGCGCCGACGTTCCCGCCTGCGTGCGCAGCGAGACTTGCCTCGGTCGCGGCACGGGCACCGACCTTGAACCCGGCCCCACCGACCTTGCCGGCACCCCCGTCCTCCTCGTCAACCCGCGCCTGCCGCTCGCCACCGGCCCGGTGTTCCGGGCCTGGGATGGGTTGGACCGAGGCCCGCTGCCCGCGGGAACGGCGCGCCAGATCGCGCTCGCTGGCCGCAACGACCTCGAAATGCCCGCTATTTCGCTCTGCCCGCAGATCGCCGAGGTCCTCGCAGGCCTGCGCAGCACCGGTGCGTGGCTTACGCGCATGTCCGGCTCGGGCGCGACCTGTTTCGGGCTCTATGCCGACGAAGCCCAGCGCGACGCCGCCGCCGCCACCATGCCGCGCGAATGGTGGCAAATGGCAGGCAAGCTCAGATGACCGAAGTCTTCCGCCTCATCGGCCAGCCCCGCTTCGGCGGACTGCTCGTCGTCTCGGACCACGCCAGCAACCATGTGCCCGAAGATATCGCCCTCGGCATCGATCCGGCCCTGCTCACGCAGCACATGGCGCTGGATATCGGCGTGGCGGAAGTCGGTGCCCTCATGGCCGAGCGCCCCGGCATGGCCGCATTCCAGTGTGCCGTCAGCCGCCTCGTCTGCGACGTCAACCGCAACGAGGATGCCCCCGGCGCCGTCCCGGAATTCAGCGACGGGCACGCGATCCCCGGCAACCACCTCACGCAATCCGCTCGCTCCGCCCGCATTGCCCGCTTCCACGCGCCCTATCACGCCGCTCTGGACCGCGTGCTCGGCGAGGCCCCTCCGCAGCTGATCCTCTCGCTCCACTCCTTCACCCCGGCGCTCGCCACCTGCGACAAGCCTCGTCCGTGGCAGGTGGGCGTGCTCTACAACCGGGACGACCGCGCCGCCCGCCGCGCCATTCCCCTGCTCGAGGCGGAAGGCCTGTGCGTCGGCGATCAGCAGCCCTATTCGGGCGTGGAGCTCAATTACACCATGAACCGCCACGCCGAAGCCGAGGGCCGCGCCTACCTCGGCATCGAGATCCGCCAGGACGAGATCGACCACCCTGCCGGCCAGCAGCGCTGGGCCGAACGGCTGGGCCGGATCGCCAATGCCGTGGCGCTGCAGATGAGCTGACGTCGTCCCGGACTTGATCCGGGACCGGTGTCAGATGCGAAGCCGTGACCTCGCCTCCAGGCACACCTGCAGCTCCGCTACCCACCCCCGGTCCCGGATCAAGTCCGGGACGACCCGTTCCGCCCATTTCCGTTCGACCTCGCCGCCTTGCTGTTCTACAGGCCGGCCTCCATATCCAAGCGACAGACCTTACCGGAGCCGACCCATGCCCGCCTACCGTTCCCGCACCACCACCCACGGTCGCAACATGGCGGGAGCGCGCGGCCTGTGGCGCGCCACGGGGATGAAGGACAGCGATTTCGGCAAGCCGATCATTGCCGTGGTGAACTCGTTTACCCAGTTCGTCCCCGGCCACGTTCACCTCAAGGACCTCGGCCAGATGGTCGCCCGGGAGATCGAGGCAGCGGGCGGCGTTGCCAAGGAATTCAACACCATCGCAGTGGATGATGGCATCGCCATGGGCCATGACGGCATGCTCTATTCGCTGCCGAGCCGTGATCTGATCGCCGACTCCGTTGAATACATGGTCAACGCCCACTGCGCCGATGCCATGGTCTGCATCTCCAACTGCGACAAGATCACGCCCGGCATGCTCATGGCCGCCCTGCGGATCAACATCCCGGTGGTCTTCGTCTCGGGCGGGCCGATGGAGGCCGGCAAGGTCGTCCTGAAGGGTAAGGAAGTCGCGCTCGATCTGGTCGACGCCATGGTCGCCGCCGCCGATGACGACAATTACACCGACGAGGAAGTGCAGAGCATCGAGCGCTCGGCTTGCCCCACCTGCGGCTCCTGCTCGGGCATGTTCACCGCCAATTCGATGAACTGTCTGACCGAGGCGCTCGGCCTCTCGCTCCCCGGCAACGGGTCCACGCTGGCTACCCATGCCGACCGCCAGCACCTGTTCCTCGAAGCGGGCCGCCTCGTGGTGGACCTGTGCAAGCGTTATTACGAGCAAGACGATGCCTCGGTTCTCCCGCGCGCCATCGCCAGCTTCAAGGCCTTCGAGAACGCGATCAGCCTGGATATCGCCATGGGCGGGTCGACCAACACCGTGCTCCACCTGCTGGCCGCCGCGCACGAGGCCGGGGTGGATTTCACCATGGCCGATATCGACCGGCTCTCCCGCAAGGTGCCCTGCCTCTCCAAGGTCGCTCCGGCCAAGAACGACGTCCACATGGAAGACGTCCACCGCGCCGGCGGGATAATGGCGATCCTGGGCGAGCTGGACCGCGCCGGCCTGCTCCACACCGAGCTGCCCACCGTCCACAGCCGCACCATGCGCGATGCGCTCAACCAGTGGGACATCGCCCGCACCAATTCCCCCAAGGTGCAGGAATTCTTCAAGGCCGCGCCCGGCGGCGTGCCCACCCAGGTTGCCTTCAGCCAGTCACGCCGGTGGGAAAGCCTCGATCTCGATCGCGAGAACGGCGTGATCCGCAGCAAGGAACACGCTTTCAGCCAGGACGGCGGCCTTGCCGTGCTCTATGGCAATATCGCCCGCGACGGCTGCATCGTGAAGACGGCGGGGGTTGACGAATCCATCCTCAGGTTCACCGGCCCGGCCAAGGTCTATGAAAGCCAGGACGCCGCGGTGACCGCGATCCTCACCGGGCAGGTGGTCGCCGGCGATGTCGTGGTGATCCGCTACGAAGGCCCCAAGGGGGGCCCGGGCATGCAGGAAATGCTCTACCCCACGAGCTACCTCAAGTCGAAGGGCCTCGGAAAGGCCTGCGCGCTCCTCACCGACGGGCGCTTCTCCGGCGGCACCTCGGGCCTGTCCATCGGCCACGCCTCGCCGGAAGCGGCCGAAGGCGGCGAGATCGGCTTGGTCGAGACTGGCGACACCATCGAGATCGATATCCCCGGCCGCACGATCAACCTTGCTGTGAGCGACGAGGTGCTCTCGCACCGCCGCGCCGCGCAGGACGAGAATGGCTGGCACCCGGCCAAGGAGCGTCCGCGCAAGGTCTCCGACGCGCTGAAGGCCTATGCCGCGATGACCACCAGCGCCGCCCGCGGCGCCGTGCGCGACGTCTCGCAACTCAAGCGCTCCTGACCATGCGCCGGGGGCTCGCCATCGCTGTCCTGAGCCTGCTCGCTGCCGGCTGCTCGCGCGGCGGGCCGGGGGGCGGCGCTGCGGCCGATGGCGCGGAAAAGATCGCCTGCGCGCTTGGCCCGGATGCGAAATTCGCTCCCGTCTGCGCGCTCGAGCGGGCTGAGCGCGGGGGCGAGAAGCTGTTCGTCGTCCATCACCCCGATGGTGGCTTCCGCAGCTTCACCGTGCTCGCCAATGGCGCGGGCCTCGCCGCCGCCGATGGAGCCGAACCGGCCAGCCAGGCCATTGCGGGCGACCAGCTGGAAGTGGCTGTGGGCGAGGACCGTTACCGCTTCCCCTTCAAGGCCGCGCCTCATGGAGCCAATTGAGCAGGTCCTGACCGTGGCGCAGATGCGCGCCGCCGAGGAGGACCTGATCCGCGCTGGGTCCAGCGTCGATGCCCTGATGCAGATTGCCGGGCGCGGCGCGGCTGAATGGGTCTGGCGCATGGCAGGGCACCATCCGGTCACTGTGCTGTGCGGCCCGGGCAACAACGGCGGCGACGGCTATGTGATCGCCGAGGCGCTACGCGAACGCGGCGGCAAGGTCCGCGTCGTCGCTGCGGTCGAGCCGAAGACCGACGCCGCCCGCAACGCCCGTGCGCTGTACCATGGCGAGGTCCTTGGCCCTGGGGCCGAGGTCCACGGCGACGTGCTGGTCGATTGCCTGCTGGGCAGCGGCCTCGTCCGCCCGCTGTCGGCCGAGCTGTTCGCCCTGCTCACCCGTCTTGCCGCCCATCATCACCGGACCATCGCCGTCGATCTGCCGAGCGGGGTCGAGAGCGACAGCGGCGTGGCGCTTAATCCAGGCCTGCCGGTCAACCAGCTCACCATCGCGCTTGGCGCATGGAAGCAGGCGCATTTCCTGATGCCCGCCGCAGCCGCCATGCGCGCGCTGCGGCTGGTCGGGATTGGCTGCGCGGCCGTCCCGGGATCGCCGGGCGTGATCGTCCGCCCGGCGATCGGCACACCTGATGCCGAAACCCACAAGTACCGCCGCGGCCTGCTGGCCGTGGTCGGCGGCGCCATGTCGGGCGCGGCGGAACTCGCCTGCGCCGCAGCCATGGGAGCAGGGGCCGGCTATGTCCGCCTGTGCAGCGACGGCCGCGCCGTCCAGCCCCGCGCCGCCGCGCTGGTGATTGATGCCCGTCCGCTGACGGAGTCGCTGGCCGACGACCGCATCGCCGCCACCCTCGTCGGCCCCGGCCTTGGCCGCGATGCCGCTGCACGGGGTCGCCTTGAGGCAGCGCTTGCCACCGGGCATCGCCTCGTCCTCGACGCCGATGCGCTGGTTCTGATGCGTCGGGGCGACAATGCGCTATCCGGCGTCGCCACCCCGCACGATGGCGAACTGGCTGCCCTGGAACGCGCCTTCGGGCTCGATGGCGTCGGCACCAAGCTTGACCGCGCCCGGGCGCTTGCCCGGGCCACGGGGCTGGTCATCCTCGCCAAGGGCCCCGACACCGTCATCGCCGCGCCGGACGGTCGCGCCGCCTTCGCTCACCGGGCCTCGGTCTGGCTTTCCACGGCAGGAACCGGGGACGTTCTCGCCGGCATCGTTGCCTCGCGCCTCGCCACCGGCCTCGCGCCATTCGAAGCTGCCTCCGAGGCCGTCTGGCTCCACGGCGAGGCCGCGCGTCTTGCGGGCAAGGCCTTTTCCGGCGACGATCTTGCCGCTCACGTCCAGCCCGCCTACGCCGCCTGCCTGTGAGCACCGCCGAAGAAATCCTGCGCATCGCCGCCAAGGGCGATGGCGTCACCGCCTCGGGCCGCTTCGCCTGGGGCGCGGCGCCGGGTGACCTCTTGAACGAGGACGGCACGCTTGAATGGGGCCCGCACCACGTGGCGCCTATCTGCCGCCATTTTGGCCAGTGCGGCGGCTGCCAGCTCCAGCAGCTCGACGAGCAGAGCCTGGTCCAATTTATCGAGGCTCGCGTCGCCAATGCCTCGACCTCCCAGGGGTTGGGGGCCGAGCACTTTGCTCCACCACAACTCTCGCCCCCCGGCACGCGCCGCCGCGCCTCGCTGCGCGCGGAAAGTTCGCAGGGCCGCGTGGTCATCGGCTACCGCGAAGCCCGCTCCCACCGCGTGGTCGAGCTCGCCGAATGCCCGGTGCTGGTGCCCGAACTGGTTGCCATCCTCGGCCCCTTGCGCAAACTGCTGATCCGGCTGGGGCAGCGGGCAGGAGCCGGCAAAAAACTGAAGGGCAAGCCACCGGCCAAGCATGCCCACGCCAAGCTAGCCGCCGATATCGAGCTCACCCTGGTCGATCAGGGCGTCGATCTCGGCATCAAGGGCCTCACCGCCGACGGCCTTTCCGCCACTGAACTCCTGCTCGATTTCGCCCGCGATCATGGCCTTGCCCGCCTCACCATGGATGGCGGCTATGGCCCGGAAACCGTGTGGGAGCCGGAACCCGCAACGATCTCCCTCTCGGGCGTCGCCGTCCCGTTCCCGCCCGGTGCCTTCCTGCAAGCCACCCTCGATGGCGAACAGGCGCTGGTCGGCGCCGCGTGCGAATGGCTGGAGGGTTGCGCCACCGTGGCCGACTTGTTCGCCGGCCTCGGCACCTTCGCTTTTGCGCTCGCCGGGCCGCAGACCAAGGTGCTGGCGGTGGAAGCGGCGCGCGACGCGCATCTGGCTTGCAATGCGGCTGCATCGGCCACGCAAGCGCCGGTCCACGCCCAGCACCGCGACCTGTTCCGCAACCCGCTCCTGCCCGACGAGCTCAATCGCTTCGCCGGCGTCATCCTCGATCCCCCCCGCGCCGGCGCGCGCGAACAGGTGGAGCGGTTGGCCGGCAGCATGGTGTCCCGGATCGTCTACATCAGCTGCAACCCCTCGAGCTGGTCGCGCGATGCGGCCCTGCTGATCGAGAATGGCTGGCGATTGGCGGAAGTGCGTCCGGTCGGCCAGTTCCGCTGGTCGACCCACGTGGAACTGGCCAGCCTGTTCCTGCGCGACTGATTGAGTAGGCAGGCGCCAGGGTCGCGCCGCCATTCCAGTGGAGTATGCGACGATGATGACCAACGCCGAATGCCGCGCCGCCCTGGCCGCCCACATGAATGCCGAGCGGGCGCGCGACATCGAGGCGATCGTGGATTCGGTCCACGAGGATTGCGTCTGGCTGATCACCGGATGGGAACTGCGCGGCAAGCCCGCGATCCGGGCATTCTACGAGCGGTCGCTGCCTTCGCTCACGGCCGAGAACATGGACGAATACGAGCGCGCGCTCGACGATCCGGCCGTGGCCACCTGGGGCCCCGAACACGTGGTGCTCACCTATACCTCGGACTATCCGGTGCACTACGGCATGGTCGTGGTAACGCGGTTCCGCGACGGCAAGGTCATCGGCGAGGATACGTTCTTCAACGTCGCGCGGGGCGATGATCCTCAGGCTTTTGTCGGCGTCCCGGGCGCCGTGAGGGTCGAGCCGGGACCATCGGCCATCGCGCGGCGCTGATCGCCCAGGCAAGGCTGCCGAACCTCTTGGGTTTGACGCGGCAATCCCCTAAGGGCGCTGCCTTGTGCCCGGCGGCGCGCGCGGCGTGCGCACGGCGGTGGCGATTCGGTTGGGAGTTCCCATGGCGAAAGTACTGGTAATCGGGGCGGGTGGGGTCAGCTCGGTCTGCGTCCACAAGATGGCGATGAACCCGGCCATTTTCAGCGACATCCACCTCGCCAGCCGGACCAAGGCCAAGTGCGACGCCATCGCCGCCTCGGTGAGGGAGCGCACCGGCCGCGCGGTCGATACCTATGCCATCGACGCCGAAGACGTCCCCGCGCTGTCCGCCCTGATCCGCCAGATCGGGCCGAAGCTGGTCGTCAACCTCGCACTCCCTTACCAGGACCTCGCGATCATGGAGGCCTGCCTCCAGACCGGCGTCAACTATCTCGATACCGCCAACTACGAACCGCGCGACGAGGCGAAGTTCGAATACAAGTGGCAGTGGGACTTGCACGACCGCTTCCGCGAGAAGGGCCTGATGGCGCTGCTGGGCAGCGGCTTCGATCCGGGCGTGACCTCGGTGTTCGCCATGTGGCTCAAGAAGCACAAGCTCAAGACCATCCGCAGCCTTGATATTCTCGACTGCAATGGCGGCGACCATGGCCAGCACTTCGCCACCAATTTCAATCCCGAAATCAACATCCGCGAAGTCACCGCCCCGGCGCGCCACTGGCTGAAGGGCCAGTGGGTCGAAACTCCGGCCATGACCATCCGCGAGAATTTCGACTTCGAGGGCGTCGGCCCCAAGAACATGTACCTCATGTACCACGAGGAACTGGAAAGCCTCGCCCGCTTCCTGCCCGAGCTGGAACGCGGCCGCTTCTGGATGACTTTCGGCGATGCCTATATCCAGCACCTCACCGTGCTGCAGAACGTGGGCATGACCCGGATCGACCCGGTGATCTACAACGGGCAGGAGATCATCCCGCTGCAGTTCCTCGCCGCCGTCCTCCCCAAGCCCGAAACCCTTGGCCCCACCACCAAGGGCAAGACCAACATCGGCGACATCGCCACCGGCGAGGCGCTCGACGGGTCGGGCGAGAAGACCTTCTACATCTACAACATCTGCGACCACGAAGACGCCTTCCACGAGACCGGCAACCAGGCGATCTCCTACACCACCGGCGTTCCCGCCATGATCGGCGCGGCGATGATGCTGACGGGCGCGTGGGAAGGGGAAGGCGTGTTCAACATGGAGCAGATGGACCCGGATCCCTTCATGGACATGCTGAACAAGCACGGCCTGCCCTGGCAGGTGAAGGAACTGGCGGGACCGCTGGCGTTCTGAGGAGATACGATCCTCTCCATTTCTGCGAAGCATAAATGAGGAGGTGGCAGCCGCGAGGCGGCTGACGGAGGGGTACCGTGCCGCGACCCAAAGCAACCGGAAACGCTGCCCGCGCCCGCCAACTCCGCCAACAGATGTCCTTGCCGGAAGTCCTGTTGTGGAACCTGCTGCGCAAGGCTCCGGATGGGGTGGTCTTCCGCCGCCAGCACCCGGTTGGACTCTTTGTGGTGGATTTCTATTGCGCCCGGGCCAAGGTCTGCATCGAGATCGATGGGCAGGCGCATGACATGGGCGACAGGCCTGAGCGTGACATGGAGCGCGATCATGCATTGCGGGCGCTTGGGCTAGATGTGTTGCGAATCCCCGCCGCCGACGTGCTGAAATCGCCAGCGGATATCGCTGAAGCGCTGGTGCGTTATTGCAAGCGGTGAATACCCCTCCGTCAGTCCCGCTGCGCGTGACTGCCACCTCCCCATTTGTGCCTCCGGCAAAAATGGAGAGGATCATAGGGCAGCGCGAAGCGCTGACGGAGGGGCCTTTTTGCGCTACCCGCGCCTGATGAACCCCACCCTCCTTCTCCCCCCGATCCTCCTCGCGGGCTCCAACGTGCTGATGAACCTCGCCTGGTACTGGCACCTCAAGCTCCCGCGCGAGGCGATGTGGGCGGCGATTCTCATTTCGTGGGGTATTGCTCTGTTCGAATACTGCCTCGCCGTGCCCGCCAACCGCATCGGCGCGAGCCGCTATTCGCTCTATGAATTGAAGACCATGCAGGAAGTCTTCTCGCTCGGCGGCTTCGTGCTGGTCGCGTGGATGCTGTTCGGGCAAAGGCCGGGGCTGCCGCAGGTGGCGGGATTCGCGCTGATCCTCGTCGGTGCGTCGCTGGTCTTCAAGGGGAACTGACATGGAAACCAGAGCTGGCGATCCGGGCGCCTTCGCCCAGTTCGACCTCACCCGCGTCGACAGCCCCGCCTTCGTGGTCGACGCCGCGCGGCTGCGGCAGAACCTGCGCATCCTTGCCGACGTGGGCGAACGCTCGGGCGCCAGGGTGCTGGGCGCGCTCAAGGCGTTCTCGATGTGGTCCGTGGCCCCGATCATCGGCGAATACCTGGATGGCGTGTGCACCTCGGGCCTGTGGGAAGCGCGTCTTGCCGGCGAGTTCTACGATGGCGAGATCGCCACCTACTGCGCTGCCTACAAGGGCGAGGACCTGCCCGAAATCCTGCGCCTGTCCGATCACGTGATCTTCAATTCGCCCCAGCAGATCGAGCGGTTCCAGCCCCTGATCGAGGCCGCGCGGGCCGAGGGCCAGCAGTTCGACATCGGCCTGCGCATCAACCCGCTCCACGCCGAGGGCGAGGTTCCCCGCTACGACCCTTGCGCCCCGCATTCCCGGCTCGGCTTCCCGCTGGACCAGCTGACGGCCGAGCACATGGCCCTGATCGACGGGATCCACATGCACACCCTGTGCGAACAGGATTTCCAGCCGCTGGCGCGCACCTGGGACGTGGTGTTCGACAAGCTCGAGCCGTTCTTCGGCGAGTTCTCCTGGATAAACCTCGGCGGCGGCCACCACATCACCCGCGCGGATTACCAGCGCGAGGAACTGATCGAATTCCTGCGCGACATGGCCGAGGATACCGGTGCCCAGGTCTATCTCGAACCGGGCGAGGCCGTCGCGCTCGACGCCGGCATTCTCGTGGGCACCGTGCTCGACGTCAGCTGGAACGACATGCCGGTGGCCATCACCGACATCTCGGCCACCTGTCACATGCCTGACGTGATCGAAGCGCCCTATCGCCCGGCCATGCTCGGCGAGCGCGAGCCCGAGGAAGAGGGCGAAGCCGTTCGCCTCGGCGGCCCCTCGTGCCTCGCCGGTGACGTGATCGGGGACTATGTCCTGCCCGAACCGCCCGAACCCGGCGTGCGCTTCGCCTTCCTCGACCAGGCGCACTATTCGATGGTCAAGACCACGACCTTCAACGGAGTGCCGCTGCCCTCGATCTGGCTGTGGGATTCGGAGACCGATCAGCTCGATTGCGTCAAGCGCTTCGGCTGGGAAACCTTCCGCGACCGCCTGAGCTGACGCTAGCCGTCGCCCGCGGCAGGCCACACCCGATCGGCCAGCCGGCCCAGCGCCCCGCGCGAATAGGCGAGGGCGTGGTAGATCGCGGAAACGCAGCGCGCCCAGCCATAGTAGAGCCCCGGCGCGCGCAGCGTTTCGGCCAACCGGTCCACCCGCACCGACCAGCGGCTGATCGCCATGCGCATCGCGTAGATCGCCGGCCTTTTCGCCGGAATGGCCACGTCAGGCTCCACCCGCTTGCGCGGCACAACGGCCAGCCGCCGGCCCGCTCGGGCCAGGCGCCAGCCCAGGCCCTCGCGACGCTGACGAAAGCCCGCCGCCTGGGTCCGGCGCACGAATTCCGCGTCGACCGCCGCAAGGTCCAGCCGCCCCTCCGCCATGCCCCGTCCGATCAGCCGCGCCATCAAGCCTGAGCGGACGACCACCACATTGGTGCCGCGCCCATCGGAGGAATAGGGCTCCAGCCAGGCGTCCCCCAGCGCTACGTCGGCGCATTCGGCGGCAACATCGTCGCACCAGTTGCAGGCCGGGCTCATGAAGAAACCCGCGCCCCAGTCACCCTCGGCGAGGTGCCACCAGTCCTGCTGCCTCACCTCGCCACCGCGGGAATGCACCTCGGCGCGGTACCAGTTGGCCGGGCGGGCCGGGTCCTTGTGGCGATAGTCGATCGCGGCGAGATCGTCTTCCGCTATGCCAAGCTGCCGGGCAAAGCTACGGGCCAGCCGTGCCGATTTCATGTGCCCGCAGAACAGACCGATAGTGGCGACGATCCGCTCTTCCAACAGCGGCTCTTCCGTTCGGGCAAGCTGGATCGCCTTGATGAAGCAGGGTATCCCCACCACGGCATAGCGCCCCGGCGTCGCCCGAATCTCGCGCAGCACATGGTCGAGATCGATCGGATAGTAGCGGGATTTCGCCCCGCGCCGCACGGCTACCGGGCTGCGCGAGAGGGTGTAGGCGAACAGCCGGCCGCTGTCCGCCGGTGTCGGCACCACGTGGGCGACGCCGTCCACTTCGCCCTGTTCGAGCAATTCGGTCGCGAGCCAGGTGGCCATGCCGCCGCTGCTGCCTTCGGCCCTGGTCGCAGGATCGGCAGCGCCGACCCAGGTTGCCCGGTAGCGACCGATCCATGGATCGATGTAGGTGTCCGGAAACAGCCTGGCGGCCAGCTCGGTTTCGTCATGCGCGTGGGGTGAAAATGGACAGGTCCGCGCCAGCACGGGCGAGGGTCGCCGATGCCACTCGCGCGCCCCACGCGGCTTGAGGAACCCGGCGCTGTCGAACCCCATGCGCGCGCCCGCCTCGCGCGAGGCGCAGGAGCCGCAGCCGATGCACAGGCCCCCCCGCTCCATCAGGGCCGGGGAGGGGAGGCACGCGCCCTGCTCAGACAAGCGCATGGCGCAAGGTCGCGTGCGACGAGGCGCGCAGAGCGGTGATCGCGCCGATCACGTCGGCCCCTGGCGGTTCGGCCAAGGCCGTTGGCAGGGCATCCGGCGTGCGCACCAGATGCCGCTCGGCGCCCAGCAGCCCGGCAAGGTCGGTCAGCTTCGTCGCCCGGTAGTCAGATGGGATCGCGGCAAATGGCAGGCGGGCGTTCAGCGCGAAAACCGTGCCATGGAACATGGTGGTGATCACCGCGGCCGCCCCGGCGACGGCGCTGGCGAATCCGCCGGGGTTGGCTTCAAGCCATTGGCAATCGGCAAACGCATTTCGGTAGCCGATGCTGAGCAATTGCAATCCCCGCTGCCCCGCCCATTCCCTGGCCGCGGGTCCCGCCCAGTCCGGAAAGTCATGCCCATAGACCAGCGCATAGGGCGCGCGGCGCAGCGGCGAGGCGGGCTCGGGCGGAAACTGCAGGCAGGGGTCGAGCACCAGCGGCGGTGAGGTGCCGGTGGCTTCGTGCACGCGGGCCCGGGTCGTCACGTCGCGCACGGCAATGCTGGCAAACCGCCCGAGCCGCGCGGCGCGGTCGGCGGGGAAAGGCGCGTCGTGGTTTCCGCAGGATACGGCGTGGGCCACGAGTGGCACCGCCTCCAGCCGCTCGCCCCAGAACAGACCCGCGCCGCCATACCAGGGGTGGCTGGGGTTCCACACTTCATCGGCGCCAACGATGACGGCGTCCAGAGGCCCTTGCGGCGCACCGGTCAGCGGAAACGGCGCCGAGAGCGGAAGCTGCGCCTGCGCCCGCGCGAAGCCGCGCACCTTGGCCGCGTGCCGATGCCGGTCCGACCGCGTCGAGCGCAGCGGCAATTGCGGCTGGAGGGCGCAGGCCCATTCCCTCCGGATTATTCGCGCGTCGTGGTGATCGAGGACCACCACCTCGTGGCCCATCCGGCGCAAACCGTCGACCAGGCATCGCGCCTGCCAGTAGGAACCATAGTTGACGCAGCGATGGAACGTCAGTACGCCCAGGCGCAGCCGACGGCCGGCCGGGCCGTCGGACAGGATGGCTCCCTGCAGGTCGAGACGGTCGCGGTGGCGCACTTATTTGTCGTCGTCCGAACCGGCGGCAACGAACTTGCTGAACCGGCTCTGCTTGCCGTCGGCGGTCTTGTCCTGATGCAGGAACTCGAGGTCGTTATCGTCGAAGATCTGGAAGAATTCCTCCCAGTCGATCTGCTCCAGCGCCTCGTCCTTCTCACCGAAGTCGATGCGCAGCAGGCCACCCTTGCGGCCCCCCTTCGAACCGCCGGCGTCCCCGGTAGCGCGGACGATGCTCGGCCGGCCCTTGCGCGCTTCGATCCACTTGCGGATCGCGTCGTGATCGGTGGTGCGCTGCGCCGAACTCATGGCCTTGCTCCTCTGTTGTCCGCCTCACGCAATCACCATGGCCAGCCCCCGGTTCCGCAGTGGTCGTCCGCCACGATCAGGCGAGGGCGCGGCGCGGCGGACGGATTGGCGCGTTGACCTTTCCCCCGGCGTGGGCTTGGGTGCGGCGATGACGATCGCGCCCGCCACCGACGAAGACCAGGCCGCCTTGCGCCTCGCCGCCCAGGTGCCGGACACGGCACTGTGCACGATCGTGGGGATCGATGGCTCCTATTCGCGCCGCCGCGGGGCGCAGCTGGCCGTAGCTCCGGATGGGAGGATGGCGGGCAGCCTTGCCGATGGCTGCCTTGAAAAGGAACTTGCGACCCAGGCCGCTGAGGCGCGCGCTGCCGGCACTGGTCCTGCCATGCTGCGCTACGGCGCGGGATCGCCCTTCATCGATTTCCGCCTGCCCTGCGGCGCCGGGCTCGACGTGCTGATCGACCCGGCACCGGATCGGGGCGCGCTCGCGGCCGTCATGGCCCGGCTGGATGCCCGCCAACCCGCCGCCCTCGCGCTTCCCGCGCCGTCGCCCGTGGCCGAGCGGTTGTTCGTGCCCACGCTGCGCCTCGTCGTGCTCGGGGCGGGTCCCGAACCCGAAGCCCTGGTGCGCCTTGCCGCGGCCCAGGGCCTGCCGGCCGAGCTGCTCGTGCCCGACCGCGATCTGGCCCTCGGCCGCCCGCCCACCGTCTTGCTCGACCCGTGGACGGCGGTGGTTCTCCTGTTTCACGATCACGAATGGGAGCCGGCACTCGCCGACTGGGCCCTCGCTTCACCTGCTTTTTACGTCGGCGCCCAAGGCGGGAAGGCCGCGCGGGAAGCCCGGGCCGGGCGCCTGATGGCCATGGGGCACGATGCGGCCAGCCTCGCCCGCCTGCGCAGCCCGGTCGGCCTCATTCCCAATGCCCGCGATGCCAATACCCTGGCGCTCTCGATCCTCGCCGAAGTGGTCGCCGCCTACGAGCATCTGCTCGGCTAGGGTCAGAACCCGGAGCGCCGATGCGCGTTGTTCCGGCACAAGCCGGAAGGACCTGTCATGACCACGCCCGTTCACCGCACCAGCGAACTGCGCCTGCTGCTCGACCAGATGCGCCGCAACCCCTCGCGCGACTGGAGCGACACTCCGCAGCGCGCCTTCATCCTCACGCGCCTGCTGGCCCGCGAGGGTGCCCCAGACACCCGCCGTTAGGCGCCAACCTGCCGCAGCCAGTCAGCCAGGTTGTAGTAGACCGAGACGCGGCTGATCAGCCCGCGCTCGATGGTGAAGAAGGCTCCGGCCGGGAGGACATAGCGCTGGCCGCTCGCTTCCGGCAGGCCCTCGTCCGTGGCCAGGTATTCGCCGTGAACGACGAATTCCGCCGCGCCGCGCGCGCCGTCATCGCTTGCCAAGGTCACGATCCCGGCCAATTGCTCGCGATAACAGCGGTCCATGTGGGCAAGGAACGCGGCAAAGGCTGCCTTGCCCATCTGCCGTTCGCCCTGATTGATGTCATGCGCCACATCGTCGGCGAGGCAGGCCAGCATGGCCGCGTTGTTCCCCGCGTTGAATGCCGCATAATAGCGGTCCAGCAGGGCGAGGGTGGTGGTTCGGTCCATGTGATCTCTACCGAACAGGGGGAGGCATGCCGATAGCCTGCACGGCTCCCCGTTGGAAGCTTGGCATTGCCCCAACAGCAACCGGCCCGCCACGCAGGTGCGTGACGGGCCGGAAGTTCCTCCCCAGGAACTTGCTTACTTACCGCGGGTGGCCGAGCCGAGGCGGTGGTAGAGGTTGGAGAACTTCACCGAATCCGGACTGTCCTCATGCGCCTTGAGATAGAACAGCACGGCTTCCTTGATCAGCTTGAAGTCCTCGGTGGAGAGGACCGCGCGGGCGCGGGCAGGTTCGCTCATCTTGCTTCTCCTTGATCGGCCCCCTCCCGGTCAGGGGAGGGGTGCCGTGTTGCTCAGGCTGCGAACTGGTTCATCGTATTGGCGCTGCCACCGGCCTTCAGGGCGGCTTCGCCCGAGAAGTATTCCTTGTGGTCGTCGCCGATGTCCGAACCCGACATGTTCTGGTGCTTCACGCAGGCGATGCCCTGGCGGATCTCCTGGCGCTGCACGCCCTTGACGTAGCCGAGCATGCCCTGCTCGCCGAAGTATTCCTTGGCGAGGTTGTCGGTGCTGAGCGCGGCCGTGTGATAGGTCGGCAGGGTGATCAGGTGGTGGAAGATGCCCGCTTCGCGCGCCGCGTCCTTCTGGAAGGTGCGGATGCGCTCGTCGGCCTCTGCCGCCAGCTCGGTCGAGTCATAGTCGACGCTCATCAGCTTCGCCCGGTCATAGGCCGAAACGTCCTTGCCGGCCTCGGTCCAGGCATCGAACACCTGCTGGCGGAAGTTCAGCGTCCAGTTGAAGCTGGGCGAGTTGTTGTAGACCAGCTTGGCATTGGGGATGACTTCGCGGATGCGGTTCACCATGCCGCCGATCTGGCCGATGTGCGGCTTCTCGGTCTCGATCCACAGCAGGTCAGCGCCGTTCTGGAGGCTGTTGATGCAGTCAAGCACGCAGCGGTCCTCGCCCGTCCCGGAGCGGAACTGGAACAGGTTCGAAGGCAGGCGCTTGGGACGCATCAGCTTGCCGTCGCGGCTGATCAGGACGTCGCCGTGACCAAGGTTGGCAGCGTCGACTTCCTCGCAGTCGAGGAACGAGTTGTACTGGTCGCCGATGTCGCCCTTTTCATGAACAACAGCGATCTGCTTGGTGAGCCCGGCACCGAGCGAGTCGGTGCGGGCAACGATCACGCCATCGTCAACGCCCAGTTCCATGAAGGCATAGCGAACAGCGCGGATCTTCGCGAGGAAGTCCTCGTGCGGAACGGTGACCTTGCCGTCCTGGTGGCCGCACTGCTTCTCGTCGGAAACCTGATTCTCGATCTGGATGCAGCAGGCGCCGGCCTCGATGAACTTCTTGGCGAGCAGGTAGGTTGCTTCCGCATTGCCGAAACCGGCGTCGATGTCGGCGATGATCGGCACGACGTGGGTCTGGAAGGCATCGATCTGGCCGAGCGTGCGGTGGATGCCGACCGCGTCACCGGCGGCCTTGGCGGCGTCGAGCTCGCGGAACAGGCCGCCCAGCTCACGGGCGTCGGCCTGCTTCAGGAAGGTGTAGAGCTCTTCAATCAGCATCGGGACCGAGGTCTTCTCGTGCATCGACTGGTCGGGCAGCGGGCCGAACTCGCTGCGCAGCGCGGCAACCATCCAGCCCGAGAGGTACAGGTAGCGGCCCTTGGTCGTGCCGAAGTGCTTCTTGATGGAGATCATCTTCTGCTGGCCGATGAAGCCGTGCCAGCAGCCGAGCGACTGCGTATAGTTCGCCGGGTCGGCATCATAGGCAGCCATGTCGGCGCGCATGATCTTCGCGGTATAGCGGGCGATGTCGATGCCGGTCAGGAAGCGGTTCTGCAGGCGCATGCGGGCGACGTTGGCGGCGTCGATCCCGTTCCACGTCTCGGCATTGGGCGAAATGGTCTGGTTCGCGGCAGCGATGGTCTGCGAGTAGGTCACGGGCGAATCCTTGCGTAGGCGGTTGATGGCCGGCCACTAATGCGGGAAACTTGGTCCCGGCAGGCTCTACGGGGTGCGCTTGTCAAACTTTACAGCTATTCTTTGTAAAGTTGTGCAGCTATGACAAGCGCACGCTTGCAGCTTGTAAGGTGTTCACCGTGAGCCAGAATCGCCCCCTCTATCTCGGGCCCCGCCTGCGCCGCCTGCGCCGCGAGCTCGGCCTCACCCAGCAGGCCATGGCCGGCGATCTCGATATCTCCGCCTCCTACGTCGCCCTGCTCGAGCGCAACCAGCGCCCGGTCACCGCCGACCTGCTCCTGCGCCTGGCGCGGACCTATCGCCTCGATGTCAGCGAACTGGCCGGCGAGGATGCGGCCGACGATGCCCGCAAGGTGACCGAAATCCTGCGCGATCCGCTGCTTGCCGACATCGACCTGCCCGCCCTCGAGGTGGCCGATCTGGCCACCTCCTTCCCCGGCGTCACCGAAGCCCTGCTGCGGCTTCACGGCGCCTATCTGCGCGAACAGCAGGCTCTGGCCGATCGCCAGCTCGGCCGCGACGACGAGGCGCCCGATGCGCCCGATCCGGTCCGCGCGGCGCAAGAATTTCTTGCTGCCGAACACAACCACTTTCCCACCCTCGATGCCCGGGCCGAGGAACTCGCCGCCCAGATTGCCGAAGATGGCACCGCCGCCGAATGGCTGCGCCGGCGCAAGGGCGTGCGCGTCCGGTTCCTGCCGCCGGACGTGCTGGTGGAATCGGTCCGCCGCTTCGACCGGCACAACCAGCAGCTGCTCATCGACGACACGCTCGACATGACCACGCGAAAGTTCCAGATCGCCGTCCACGTCGCGTGGAGCGCCCTGCGCGAGGACATTAACGCCATCGCCCGCGCCGCCCAGCTGCCGGACCGCTCGGCCACCGCGCTGGTCCGCCGCAATCTCGCCGCCTATGCCGCCGGCGCGCTGATCATGCCCTATGACCGGTTCGCCAAGGCCGCCGAGGCCCGGGGCTATGACATTGCCGCCCTGTGCGGCCTGTTCGGCGCCTCGTTCGAGCAGGTCGCCCACCGGCTGACCACGCTTGGCCGCCCCGGGCTGGAAGGGGTGCCGTTCTTCTTCCTTCGGGTCGATCCGGCCGGCAACGTCTCCAAGCGGCTCGATGGCGCCGGCTTTCCCTTCGCGCGGCAGGGCGGGGGCTGTCCGCTATGGTCGGTCCATGAAACCTTCCGCCGCCCCGGCGAGATCCTGACGCAGTGGCTCGAACTGCCCGATGGCCAGCGCTTCTTCTCGATTGCGCGCACCGTCGGCGGACAGGCCCGCCATCTCGGTGCCCCGGCTACGACCCGCGCCGTGGCGCTCGCCTGCTCCGCGCAGCATGCCTCGCGCCTCGCCTACAGTGGCGGGGTTGATCCTGCGACGGCCGCCGCCACCCCGATCGGCATCGGCTGCCGCCTGTGCCAGCGCGCCACCTGCGAGGCTCGGGCCCTTCCGCCCATCGGCCGCGAACTGGCCGCCGACGACCAGCGGCGGGGCACAGCACCCTACCTGTTCCGCGAGGGGTGAGGAGTCTTTGTGGGGTGTGCCCGCCACATCCGTGGAGGGCTTGCGGCACCAGCCCACTCCCCCGGCCCGACCATCCGTTCAGTGTACCATGTCGGGTGGTCGGGCCGGGGGAGTGGGCTGGTGCCGCAGGGAAAGGCCGGAGGGCCTTTCCCTCACTTCAACGCAGCGACACCACGTTGTCCGAAACCCGCGGATCGCGGCGGTTGCCGAGGTACTGGCTGGCCATCGGCTCATCGCCCACCTCGATCACCGCCACGGCATCGAAGCCGTTGAACGCGGTCTTCATCGCCGCGCCATAGGCACCGAGCATGCCGATCTCGATGAAGTCGCCCGCGGCAATGTCGGCGGGAAGGGCGAAGGGGCCCTTCATGTAGTCGCCATCGTCGCAGGTCGGCCCGTAGAAGGCGAACTCTTCCTCCTCGCCGTCGCGGCCGTTCAGGCACTTCACCGGAAAGCGCCAGTCCAGATGCGCGGCATCGAACAGCGCGCCATAGGCGCCGTCGTTGATGTAGAGCTCGTCGCCCCGGCGCTTTTCCACCTTGACCACGATCGAGTTGTATTCCGCGCACAGGGCCCGGCCGGGCTCGCACCACAGCTCGGACGAGTAGGACACCGGCAGCGATTCCGCCGCGCGGTGGATCGCGCCGAAGTAGTCCTCCAGCGGCGGGGGCTCCATGCCCGGGTAGATTGACGGGAAGCCGCCGCCGACATCGATGATGTCGACCGTTACCGCCGCATCCACGATCGCCGCGCGCACGCGCTCCAGCGCCTGGACATAGGCGAACGGGGTCATCGCCTGCGAGCCGACGTGGAAGCAGATGCCGAGCCAGTCGGAAACCTGGCGCGTCGCCTGCAGTAGCGGGGCCGCGTCGGCCAGGTCGATCCCGAACTTCGAGGCCAGGCTCAGCTCCGAATATTCGGAGGAGACGCGCAGCCGCACGCACAGGCGCAGGTCAGGCGCAGGCGTACCATCCTCGCTCGCTGTGGCCGCGATGATCTTGTCCAGCTCTTCCTGGCAATCGAGGCTGAAGGTGCGCACGCCGTGAACCTTGTAGGCCTCGGCAATCGCGCTGGCGGTCTTCACCGGGTGCATGAAGCACAAGGTGGCCTCCGGCAGGGTGGCGCGAACCATCCGCACTTCGCCGATCGAGGCGACGTCGTAGTGGCTCACCCCGGCGTCCCACAGCACGCGCAGCAGGTCGGGCGAGGGATTGGCCTTGACCGCATAGAGCGACTTGCCCGGAAACTTCTCGACAAAGAAGCGGGCAGCCCGCGCGGCGGCGTGGGGACGATTGATGATGACCGGTTCGTCGGGCGCGAGCGCGCGAACTACAGCCGATGCGTCAGGATAGCTGTGCAACTCAAGGGACCCCCAATAGGCCTTTCGGCCATGCAACAACACAAAGCTGCCTTGCGGTTTGGAAGTCCCCATGGGGCAGCGAGAGGGGGCGATATAGGGTGCCTGCGCTTAATCGCAAATGAAAAATGGCCACGCCTTTTCCGGGGGCGCGCGGGGGGAGGAAAACGGCTCAAATCCAGCAGTTTGGCGCAACTTCCGGCGGGGTGGGCCGAGGTGCCCCCAAAGCCCGCCGGCTCAGCTGTGCGAACGACTCGGCGCCCGGGCCTGACGGGGGGATTCGGCAGAGCCGATTCCCGCAAGGCCCGCAGCGTAAATCGCCTCGATTGCCTCGGCCGTGGTGATGAACCCTTCCGCCGCCGGATCATAGGCGTGCGAGCCGGCCAGCCGCCGCGCCCATGCCACCGCCGCGCGGCCGCCCCAGGCATCGGGCGGGGCGGCGATCTGCTCCCGCGCCGTGCCGGTAAAGCGGAAGGCCTCGAAGTCATGGAAGCTGCCGCCCACGTTGCGCACCAGCGCCCCGCCGGAGGTGCCATGGAACTCGGCGGCAATCACCGCATCGCAGCCGGCATGGGCCCGCCAGGAGCAGGCCAGCCGCACCGTCGTGCCGCCGGCCAACTTCAGCGTGGCCAGGGCAAAGTCCTCGACATCCTCGGCCGTCGCCGGGCGCCCGCCCGCTGTCAGCGCCGCCGCGGCCACTTCCACGTCAGGATAGCCGAACAGCCACAGCACCAAGTCCGCCAGATGCACCCCCAGGTCCATCAGGCACCCGCCGCCCGAGAGCGCGCGGTCGTAGAACCACGGTTTGTCCGGCCCGTAGGCGTTATGAAACGTGAGATCGACCGTGTGGACCTTGCCCAGCGCGCCCGCGCGCACCAGCGCCGCCGCCTCGGCAAATCCTGCCGCAAGCCGGTAGGAAAAATCCACGCCGAGCAGGCAGTCCGCCCGCCGCGCCGCGCCGACCACCCGGCGCACTTCGCCAGCGCTCACCCCCAGTGGCTTCTGGCAGAACACCGGCACGCCCCGGTTGAGAGCGGTGATGGCTTCGGCCGCATGCTGGGCGCTGGGGGTGGCGATCACCAGCCCGTCCGGCGCCAGCTCGAGCAGGCCCTCAAGCGTTTCCGTTCGCACCGCTTCGGGTGCGAAGGCGAGAGCGAGCTCTGCACACTCGTCCGAAGGATCGCACAGCGCCACGGCCTCGGCCGCGCCATCAGCCAGGATCGCCTCCATTCGCGAACGCCCGATCCAGCCCGTGCCGAGAAAGGCGAGGCGCGGCTTCACAGCATCACCCCAAGGTCCACTATCGCTTTGACGAAGCCTTCCGGCTTGTCCCGCGTCGCCGCCAGCGCCTCGCCCAGCCGGTCCAGCCCGAAGCGGTGAGTCAGCAGCGGCTCGGCCGCGATTTGGCCGCTGGCGACTGCCGCCGCTGCCCGCTCCGCCCCGCGCCGCTGCACGGCCGGATCGCGCTCGTGGGCATTGATCACGTCGATTCCTTTCCAGTTCCACGCCTGCATGTTGACCTGCCGCGGCCCATCCTGGTGATAGCCGGCCACGACCAGCCGTCCGCCGAAGCCGACCAGCTCGGTGGCAAGGTCCAGCGGCCACTGCGCGCCAACGCATTCGACCACCCGGGGGCACAGCTCGTCCCCCGTGACGGCGCGCACGGCCTCGATGATCCGCCAGTGATCGTCCATCGCCACGGTCACTTCCGCGCCCATGGTCCGCGCCAGCGCCCGCGAGCTCGCCCGGCGCGAGATGGCGATCACCCTGGCCCCGGCCTGCGCGGCGAGCCGGGTCACCACCGCGCCGATGAACCCCGCGCCGATCACCGCCACCCACTGGCGCGGCTGGAAATCCGCCCGCGCCGCCACGTTCACCGCGCAGCCGAACGGCTCGGCCGGGAAGGGCTGCCCGTCCAGCGGTTGAGGCAAGGCAATCAGCTGCTCCGGCGCGGCAAGGTCGTATTCGGCGAAGGATCGCCCCGACAGCGTGGCCACCCGCGTGCCCGGCACCAGGTCCACGCCGTCGCCCACGGCGTCGATCGTACCCCAGCCTTC
>Ga0207681_10000171_pt1 | contig 54094 bp, 49 predicted proteins | sample KBSS53metaG_FD_184324 | JGI IMG/M metagenome (GOLD analysis project Ga0207681, IMG submission 184324) | Switchgrass rhizosphere microbial communities from Kellogg Biological Station, Michigan, USA - KBS S5-3 metaG (SPAdes) (version 2) | ecosystem: Host-associated > Plants > Roots > Rhizosphere... | reverse complement strand
CGCAGCGGCTCCAGCCACGAACGCCACTCGAGCGTCTCGTCGGTGAATCCATTGCGCCGGATCATGGCTTGCCGCCCGGGCCCGCGCGCATCGCCTTCAGGCCCGCGACGACGCGCAACTGGTAGGAGAGAAAGGCGACCAGCTGCGCCAGCGCGACGATGGCAGCGTCGCCGAGGCCGGCGCGGCGCAGCGGCTCGAGCGCGGCGCGGTCGCCAAGACGCGGGTCGGTCGTCAGCGCGGCGGCGAACAGCAGCATCACCGGCAGTGCGGGCGAAGGCGGCGCGTCGCGGCCGGGATCGGTAGCGAGCAATGCTTCGTAGTGCTGCGCGAGGCTGGCCGCGCCGGCGATCGTGCAGATGTGGGCGGCGACGCGCGCGCGGTCGGCCGTCGAGAGGCCGTCCACGGCTTGCCCGAGCAGCGCATCGTGGCTGGCCTGGGTCGCCTCGACGACCTTGGCACGGAAGCGACGCGCGGCGTGCAGCGAGTCGCCGCGCGCGAGGCCGGCGGCGCGATCGATCACGTCGTCGTTGTCGCGAATGTCGAAAGAAGGCATGAAGGAGGTGTCCCTAGTGAGCGACCGTCATTTTCTCGAAGCGGCGCGGGCAGGCGAGGGCAGCGGCTCGGCGACCCATTCGTCGCCGAGGATCTCGGGCTCGTCGTAGGCCTCCATGCGCGCGAAGTGGTGCTCGATGTCCTCGGCGTAGAGGAGGCCGATCAACGTGGCGGCGAGCTGCAGCGCGCCTTCGCTGATCGCCGGGATGTCGCCGGTGATCACGCCGAGCGAGAGCGTCGCCGGGTAGCTGAGGCAGTGGACGCGATCGAGGCCCGGGCAGTTCGCGCCGGCGCGGGGCTGGAACTCGAACGCCGCGCCGAGGTCGGGCGATTCCGCGAGCTCGTCGTCCTCGCTGCCGGGGAGCGGTGCGTAGCGGTCCTTCCAGACGCCGATGCTCGGCGCGATGTGGCGCAGCATCGGCCGCTGGCGCCAGTCGACCTTGAAGCCGGTGGCGAAGATCAGGAAGTCGAGCTCGATCGGCCCGGCCGACGTGCCCACCTGCAGCGCCCCGTGGCGCTCTTCGACGCCAACGATGGAGACGCCGAGGTGGAAGTGCGCGTTGGCGTGGCGCGAGACGCGCTGCGTGCTGTTGCGCGGCGGCGGCACCTGCTGCGTGCTGATGTAGTGGCGGATGCGCCATTTCCAGGCGTCGGGCAGCTGCGCGTAGCCGGCGACGAATCCCGGGTTGCCGGCGCCCTTGCCCTTGTTGATGCGCGGCAGGTCGGCGCGTCGCACCAGCAGGTGAACCTGCGCGGCGCCGGCTTCGAGCGCGGTCGCGGCGCTGTCCATCGCCGACGCGCCCGCGCCGACGACGCCGACGCGCAGCCCGGCCAGCGCGGCGTAGTCGTTGTCGTCGGACGAGTGCGCCCAGCGCGTTCGCGGCAGCGCCTCGGCGAAGGCGGGCAGCGCTGGCCCGCCGAGCCCGGCGCGGCCGGTGGCGACGACGACGCGACGCGCCCACGCGCTCGTCGCGCTGCGGCCGTCGGCCTCGACGGCGAGCTCGACGAGGCCGTCGCCGCGCGGCCGCACATCGGTGACGCGGTGGCCGTTTCGCACCGGCAGCGCCAGCACCTCGCGGTACCAGCGCAGGTAGTCCATCCACTGCAGGCGCGGGATCTTGTCGAGCGCGTCCCATTCGGCGCGGCCGAACTGGGCCTCGAACCAGGCGCGAAAGGTCAGCGACGGAATGCCGAGCGCCGGGCCGGCGAGCTGCTTGGGGCTGCGCAAGGTCTCCATTCGCGCCGTCGTCGCCCAGGGGCCTTCGAGGCCGGCCGGCGCTTCGTCGTAGGCGACGACCGAGACGCCGCGCTGCACCAGCGCCGCGGCCAGCGCCAGTCCGGTCATGCCGGCGCCGACGATCGCGACGTCGGCGACCGGCTGGCCTTCGTGCTCGAGCGCCGGCGTCCAGCGTGGCGCCGGAAGCTGCAGGAAGGCGAGCTCGTCGGCGAGCCGCGCCTCGAGGGCCGCGAGGCCGCTCGTCATGGGCGACGCCGCGGCGCGCTCATTGCGCGCTGATGCGTGCGTCGCGCACCACGCGGCCCCACTTCTCGGTCTCGGCGGCGAGGTGCTCGGCGAGCTGTTGCGACGTGCCGCCGAGCGTGCTCGCGCCCATCTCGGCGAGGCGCTTCTTCACCGCCGGGTCGGCGAGGATCTCGTTCGAGACCGCGTTCATCCGCGCGATGACGGCCGGCGGCGTTCCCTTCGGCGCGAGCAGCGCGAACCAGGTCGAGGAGAGCAGGCGCGGCTGGCCCAGCTCGGCCGTCGTCGGCACGTCCGGCAACGCGGGCGAGCGCTGCGGCGCCATCACCGCGATCGCGCGCACCTTGCCGCTCTTCACCTGGCCGGCGATGCCGGGGATCAGCTGGAACATGAGCTGGATCTCGCCGGCGATGAGGTTGGTCGTCGCCGTTCCCGGCGCGTTGTAGGGGACGTGGATCATCTGCGCGCCGGTCTCGCGCATGAAGAGCTCGCCCGCCAGGTGCATCGAGCTGCCGATGCCGGTCGAGCCGAAGTTGAGCTTGCCCGGGTTCGCCTTGGCGTAACGCTCGAAGTCGGCCAGGTCCTTCGCGGGGATGTCGTTGTTGACGACCAGGATGTTGGGGACGTCGGCGACGAGCAGGATCGGCACGAAGTCCTTCTGCGCGTCGAACGAGAGGTTCTTGTAGAGCGCCTTGTTGACCGCCAGCGTGCCGGCCCAGCTGAACAGGAAGTGGTAGCCGTCGCCGGCCGTCGCGGCGGCCGCGCTGGCGCCGATGTTGCCGTTGGCGCCGGCCTTGTTGTCGACGACGAAGGTCGCCTTCAGTCGCGACTGGAGCTCTTCGGCGAGGACGCGCGCGATCGTGTCGCCGGTGCCGCTGCCGCCCGGCGCGGGAACGATGAGCTGGATCGTCTTGCCGGCCTGCGGCCACTCCTGGGCCAGGGCGGGCAAGGCGAAGAGGCAGGACGAGAGCACGGCAAGCGCCGCTGCGAATCGAAAACGTTGGAACATCGGTGAGTCCGGGGTGAACGCGTCGAACGCCATCTTGGCACGGCGCTCGCCGGCCCGCGCGGGCGGGCAGGAAAGGCAGCGCCCGCCTAGACTGCGCCATGGTCAAGCAGGCCGGAGAGGGAAGCGAGTCGTCGACGCGGGCGCTGCGCGCCGAGGCGTTGCGCGCCTTCATCGCGCGCGCCTTCGTCGCCGTCGGCATGCCCGACACCGATGCGGCGACGGTCGCCGCGCTGATGACCGAGGCCGACCTGCAGGGCTCCGACGGCCACGGCGTGATCCGCCTCGCGCCCTACCTGAAGCGGATCCGCGCCGGCGGCATCAACCTGCATCCCGAGATCCGCGTCGTCGAGGAGCGCGCGGCGACGGCGCTCATCGACGGCGACAACGCCATGGGGCACCTGGTCATGACGCGTGCCGCGCAGATCGCTGCCGAGAAGGCGCAGCGCGCCGGGATCGGCTGGGCCGGCACGCGCTTCAGCAACCACGCCGGCCCGGCGTCGCTCTACGCGCGAATGGCGCTGCCGCGCGACATGATCGGTCTCTACTTCGCGGTCGGCAACGCCAATCACCTGCCGCCGTGGGGCGGCCTCGACATGCTGCTGTCGACCAACCCGATCGCGGTCGCCATCCCCGCGGGCGACGAGCCGCCGGTCGTGCTCGACATGGCGACCACGGTCGCCGCGTATGGCAAGGTCAAGGCGAAGGCGCAGCGAGGCGAGACGATGCCCGAAGGCTGGATGATCGACCGCCAGGGCCGGCCGCTGCTCGACCCGAAGCGTGCCGACGAAGGCTTCCTGCTGCCGATCGGCGGCTACAAGGGCTACGGCCTCGCGCTGATCGTCGGCCTGCTCGCCGGCACGCTCAACGGCGCGGCGATGGGCAAGGACGTGCTCGATTTCAACCGCGACTTCGCGACCACCACCAACACCGGCCAGGCGATCGCGATGATCGATCTCGCCGCGTTCGGCGACCCGGCGGCGTTCAAGCGGCGGGTCGACGAGCTTGTTCGCGACCTGCGCGCGAGCGAGCGCATGCCCGGGGTCGAGCGAATCTGGCTGCCCGGCGAGCAGAGCCAAGCGAAGCGCATCGCCCACGGGCGCGACGGCATTCCGATCGCGCCGGCGCTGCGCGCGGTGCTCGACGGCGTCGCTGCCGAGCTGGGCGTCGCGCCGCTGGCGTGAGCGCATCGACGCACGTCGACCGCTCCTTCACCGTCCGAAAGGAACGAAGCACCATGAACGTGACCCGCTCGTGCACGCGCACCGCTATCGCCTTCGTCTTCGCCGCCGCTGCCGCGCTTGTGGTGCCGGTCGAAGCGAGCGCGCAGGCGGCCTACCCGAGTCGGCCGATCCACCTGATCGTTCCGCTCGCCGCCGGCAGCGCGGTCGACGTCGCCGCCCGCATCGTCGCGCAGCAGATGGCGGCGTCGATGGGGCAATCGATCGTGGTCGAGAACCTGCCCGGCGCGGCCGGCCTGGTCGGCGCCGATCGCGTCGCCAAGGCCCCGCCCGACGGCTACACGCTCGGCGGCTTCAACGACAGCATCATGACCATGGTGCCGGCGCTGCAGCCGAAGATGCCGTGGGACATCGTTCGCGACTTCATGCCGGTCTCGCTGGTGGCGACGGTCGAGTGGGGCCTGGTGATGAACCCGGCCGCGCCCTACGGCAACGTCGCCGGCCTGATCAGCGCCGCGAAGGCGAATCCCGGCAAGATCGACTACGGGTCGGGCGGCATCGGCAGCCCGCAGCACATCGCCATGGCGCTGTTCGCATCGGAAGCGAACGTCGTCATGAACCACGTGCCGTACAAGGGCGCGACGCAGGCGGCGGTCGGCGTCGCCGGCGCCGAGGTGCCGGTCGCCTTCCAGGGGCTGGCGACGGTCAACTCGCTCGTTCGCGGCAACAAGGTCAAGCTCGTCGCGGTGACGACGCCCAAGCGCATGCCGCAATACCCCGACGTGCCGACGGTGTCCGAGTCGGGCCTGCCGGGATTCGAGTTCAACTCCTGGTTCGCGGTGCTGGCGCCGGCCGGCACGCCACCCGAGATCGTCGCCCGGCTTAACGCCGAGATCGTCAAGGCGCTCGCCGAGCCCGCCGTGCGCGAGCAGCTGATCGCGCAGGGGCTCACGCCGCGCGGCTCGAGCGCCGACGAGCTCGGCCGCGCGACCAAGGACCAGCTCGCGAAGTACGCGGCGCTGATCAAGAAGAACGGCATCAAGGCGGAATAGTCCACCATGCAGTACACCAAGCTCGGCCGCACCGGCCTCGACGTCTCGCGCCTCTGCCTCGGCTGCATGAGCTACGGCGAGCCCGATCGCGGCGCCCACACCTGGACCCTCGGCGAGGTGGCGAGCCGGCCGTTCCTGAAGAAGGCGCTCGACCTCGGCATCAACTTCTTCGACACCGCCAACGTGTATTCGGCCGGCTCGAGCGAGGAGATCGTCGGCCGCGCGCTGCTCGACTATGCGCGGCGCGGCGAGGTCGTGATCGCGACCAAGGTCAACCAGCGCATGCACAAGGGGCCCAACGGCATGGGCCTGTCGAGAAAGGCCATCTTCGCCGAGATCGACGCCAGCCTGAAGCGCCTCGGCACCGACTTCGTCGACCTGTACCAGGTCCATCGCTGGGACCCGGCGGTGCCGATCGAGGAGACGCTCGAGGCGCTCGACGCGGTCGTCCGCGCCGGCAAGGCCTTGCACATCGGCGCGTCGTCGATGTTCGCGTGGCAGTTCGCGAAGGCGCTGCACGTGTCCGACACGAACGGCTGGGCGCGCTTCCAGACGATGCAGAACTACGTCAACCTGCTCTACCGCGAGGAAGAGCGCGAGATGCTGCCGCTCTGCAAGGACGAGGGCATCGGCGTCATCCCGTGGAGCCCGCTCGCGCGCGGCCGCCTGACGCGCGACTGGGATGCGGCGAGCGAGCGCTCGGAGAACGACGGCTTCGGCCGCACCCTCTACGCGCGCACCGCCGAGGCCGATCGCAAGGTGGCCGAGGCGCTCGCCGCGGTCGCGGCGCGGCTCGGCCGGCCGCGCGCGCAGGTCGCGCTCGCCTGGGTGCTCGCCAAGAGCGAAGTGACGGCGCCGATCGTCGGCGCAACGCGGCTCGACCAGCTCGACGATGCGGTCGCCGCGCTCACGCTCGTGCTCGCGCCGGAGGACATCGCCGAGCTCGAGGCGCCGTACGTGCCGCATCCGGTGATCGGGCACGAATGAGCGCGCGGAAGCAGGACTGAACCGGCCTGACGCTGATCGACGCCGTCCGCGCCGGGCAGCGCCGGCTGGCGCGGCACGTGCTCAACGAGCGGCTGCTGACCAAGGCGCGCTCGCCGCTGACGCTGCACTGGGCAGCGCGCGTCGGCTGAGGTCGCGTCGTCGCGCGCGGCGGCCGGCCCGAGCCACCGCGCGGCCGCTCGACGGAGGCAACCGCGTCCCGGTCGGTTGCTATCCTCGGCCGATGACCGAGGTCGAGCAACTCGAAGCCGCGATCGCCGCGCTGGAAAGGCAACGATCGACGCTCGGGGATGCGGTCGTCGAACCGCTGGCGGCGGCGGCGCGGGACCGGTTGGCGGCGCTCACGGCAGCGGTTGCGGAGACGTCGCCGCCGGCGCAGACGCTGCGGCAGGTCAGCATCCTCTTCATGGACGTGGTCGGCTCGACCGCGCTCGCCCAGCACCTCGACCCCGAGGCGATCAGCGCCGTCATGGACGACGCCCTGGCGCGCGCGACCGCCGTCGTCGAGGCGCACGGCGGCAAGGTGCTCCAGTACGCCGGCGACAACGTTCTCGCCGCGTTCGGTGCCGCCGAAGCGCGCGAAGACGACGTCGACCGGGCCGTGCGCGGCGGCCTCGCGCTGCTCGAGCTCGGCAAGGTCCTCGGCGTCGAGGTTCGCGCTGCGCACGGCCACGATGGTTTCAACGTCCGCGTCGGCGTCCACACTGGGGCCGTGCTGCTCGGCGGCGGGGTCGATGCCGACGGCAGCATCCGCGGCATCGCCGTCAACATCGCCGCCCGGATGGAGCAGACCGCGCCTGCCGGGGGCTTGCGCATCAGCCACGACGCCTACACGCAGGTGCGCGGCATGTTCGAGGTCGAGCGCCAGGCGCCGATGGCGGTCAAGGGAGTCGACGAGCCGATCGCCAGCTATCTGGTCCTGCGCGCCAAGCCGAGGAGCTTTCGGCTCGGCAGCCGCGGCATCGAAGGCGTTGCCACGCGAATGATCGGCCGCGACGCCGAGCTCGACACGCTCCAGGACGCCTTCAAGCGGCTGTTCGTCGAACGCCAGTTCGCGGCCGTCAGCGTGGTCGCCGACGCCGGCATCGGCAAGAGCCGGCTGCTCTACGAGTTCGCGGCCTGGACCGACGCGCGTCCGGAGAGCTTCTTCCTCTTCCGCGGCCGGGCGACGCCGCAGACGCAAGGCCAGCCGTTCGGGCTGCTGCGCGACGTCATCGCCTGGCGCTTCCAGATCGCCGACGACGACAGCATCGACGCCGCGCGCGGCAAGATGGAGGACGGGATCGCGCCCCTGTTCGTCGCCGACGACGGACCCGACGCGGCGCAAGGCCACGCCCATCTGCTCGGCCACCTGATCGGCATCGAGTGGCGCGAGAGTCGCCACGTCCAGGGCATCCTCGACGACCCGAAGCAGATCCGCAACCGCGCCTTCCACGCCGCCGCCGAGCTCTTGCGCCGCATCGGCAGCGTCGATGGGTCACCCGTCGTCGTCGAGCTCGAGGACCTGCACTGGGCCGACGACGAGAGCCTCGATTTCCTCTCCTACCTGGCCGAGGTCGATCGTGACGTGCCGCTGCTGATCGTCGCGTGCACCCGTCCGGCGCTGTTCGAACGCCGGGCGAGCTGGTGTGCGCAACGGGTGCACCGGCGCATCGACCTGCAACCGCTCGGCAAGGACACGAGCCGGATGCTGGCCGGCGAGCTGCTCAAGAAGCTGCCCGACGTGCCGGCGGCGCTGCGCGAGCTCGTCATCGGCGGCGCCGAAGGCAATCCGTTCTACATGGAAGAGCTGGTCAAGATGCTGATCGACCGGGGTGCGATCGAGACCGGCGACACCTGGACCGTCAACGCCGAGCGGTTGCTGCTGACCCGGGTCCCGCCGACGCTGATCGGCGTCCTGCAGGCGCGCCTCGACGGCCTGCCGACGCCCGAGCGGCTGACCCTGCAGCGGGCCAGCGTCATCGGGCCGGTGTTCTGGGACCGCGCGCTGATCGCCCTCGACAACACCGCTCACGACACCTTGCCGGCGCTGGTGCGCCGCGAGCTCGCGCTGCCGCGCGCCGGCTCGAGCAGCGACGACCTGCGCGAGTACGCCTTCAAGCACCAGATCCTTCATCAGGTGACTTACGAGACCGTGCTCAAGCGCACCCGCCGCGAGCTGCACGGCAAGCTCGCGCGCTGGCTCGCCGCCCGCACCGGACTTCGCGCCAACGATTTCCTGGGCGCTGCCGCCCGGCACTTCGAGCTCGCCGGCGACGAGGCGAGCGCCGCCGAGTACCACACCCGCGCCGCCGAGCACGCGCGCAGCCGCCTGGCCCACGGCGCGGTGCTCGACCACGTGCGCCAGGCGCTGGCGATCATCGACAAGAGGCCCGCGCCCGGCTCGCGCTTGCTGCGCTGGCGCCTGCTCGAGGTGCGCGAGGCGACGCTCGAGATGCAGGGCGACCGGGCCGGCCAGCGCGCCGACATCGACGCGATGGCCGAGATCGCCGAGGCGCAGGACGATGACCGGCGCCGCGCCCACGTCGCCTGGCGCTGCAGCGCCTGGGCGCAACGCATCGCCGACCACGCGGCGATGGAAACCGCGGCCAGGCGCGCCGTCGAAGCGGCGAGTCGTGCGGGCGACGCCATGCTTCGGCTGCTCGGGCAACGCTTGCTGGCGATGTCGATCGCGTTCCAGGGCCGGCGCGGCGAAGCGCGCGCGATCGCCGAAGACACGTTGGCCGAAGCGTGCGCGCTCGGGATGCGCCAGGTCGAAGGCTCGTGCCTGAATGCGCTGGGGATCATCGCCGGCATGCAGGATGACGAGGTCGGCGCGCTGCGCTTCGACCAGCGATCGCTCGAGGCGTATCGCGCCAGCGGCGACCGGCGCAACGAGGCGATCGCGCACGGCAACATCGGCATCGGCTGGGTCGGGCTCGGTGCGCTGACCGAGGCGCGTCGCGAGCTCGATGAAGCATTGCGCCTGATGCGCGTCAACGGCGAGCGCGCGCTCGAGGTCAGCCCGCTGTGCGCGCTGGCGACGCTGGCGCTGTGGCAGGGTCGTGACGAACAGGCGCTCGCGCACGCGCGCGCCGCGGTGGAAACCGCGGTCGCCGTCCGGGCGCGCGACCAGGAGATCGCCGCCTGGTGCCGCGAGGGCGAGGCGGAGCTGGCGCTCGGCCGCCACGCCGTCGCGGCGCAGGCGTTCGAAACCGCGCACGCACGCGCGCTCGAAATCGCCAGCCCCTATCGCCACGACGCCGCGGCCGGGCTGGCGCGCGTCGCCCTGGCGCGCGGCGACGCGCCATCGGCATTGCAGGCGCTGGCACCGTTGCTGGCGTCGGGCGGAAGGTCCGACGACGGCGACGACGAACTCCTCAAGGGCGTCGAGCTGCCGCGCGCGGTCGAGTGGACCTGTCACCGCGCGCTGGCGAGCGCCGGTGACGCGCGCGCCGCCGAGTGGCTGGCGCGCGCGCACGGCGCGCTTCAGCGCCAGGCGGCGACGCTCGCCGACGCCGCGCTTCGCGAGGGATTCCTTCGCAACATCCCGGTCCACGTGCAGATCGTGGCGGCGTGGCGCGCGGCGAACGCCGCCTGAGCCCGTCCGCGCAGCGCGCCACCTCCTCCGAGACGATCGGCCCCGCAGCGATCACTCGAACGTCGGCTCGTCCCACCAGGGGAAAAACGACGGCAGGTCCGAGGAGACCCGGTCGGGGAAGACGGCGGGTCGCTTCTCGAGGAACGCGCCGACGCCTTCGCGCGCATCGGCCGACTGCCCGCGCGCCTGGATCGAGCGGCTGTCGATCCGGTGCGCGTCCATCGGATGCGGCGCGGCCGACATCCGCCACAGCAGCTGGCGCGTCAGCGCGATCGAGACCGGCGCCGTGTTGTCGGCGATCTCGCGCGCGAGCGCGCGCGCGGCGGGAAGCAGTTCGTCGGGTGCGTGCAGCGAGCGGACGAGGCCGCGACCCAGCGCTTCGTCGGCGCTGAACACGCGCCCGGTCAGGCACCACTCGAGCGCGGTCTGCATGCCGACCAGGCGCGGCAGGTACCACGACGACGCCGCCTCCGGCGTGATGCCGCGCCGTGCGAACACGAAGCCGAAGCGCGCCGCGGTCGACGCCATGCGGATGTCCATCGGCAGCTGCATCGTCACGCCGATGCCGACCGCCGCGCCGTTGATGGCGCCGATGATCGGCTTGAGGCTCCGGTACATGCGCAAGGTCGTCGTCCCGCCGCCATCGCGGTAGACATCGCCGACGCGCAGCGCCTCGCGCAGCGGGTCGCCGCCATGCGCGTGACGATCGAACGTGGCGCCGCCCGCGGACAGGTCGGCGCCGGCGCAGAACGCGCGACCGGCGCCGGTGACGATGACGGCGCGCACGCCGTCGTCGGCGTCGGTCTCGTCGAACAGGAGCTCGAGCTCGTGCCGCATCTGCGCGTTGTAGGCGTTGAGCTTGTCGGGCCGATCGAGGGTGATCGTGGCGATGCCCTGATCGACGGCGTAGCGCGTGGTCTGGAGCGGCGGCAATGGCATGGCGATGCGAGGACGAGCCCTATTCGGTGACGATCTTGTGCAGGGCGGCGAGCTGCTTCCACTTCGCGAGCTCGTCCTTGACGCGGGCGGCGAACGCCGATGGGCTCATCGCCGTCGGCAAGGTCCCGTCCGGTCCGAGCAGCACGGCGAGTTCGGGCGACGCGGCGATCGCGTTGATCTCGCGGTTCAGCCGCTCGACGACGGGCGCCGGCGTTCCGGCCGGGGCGAAGACGCCGATCCAGATGTCCATCTCGAAACCGGGCACCGCCGTCGCGAGCGGCGGCAGGCCGACGAACGACGGGTGCGCCTGTCGCGAGGTGACGGCGAGCGCGCGCACCCGGCCGCCGTCTTTCTGCATCAGGGGAGCGAGCGTGCTGTAGTTCGAGACCATCGCGTCGATCTGGCCGCCGCCCATGTCCTGGGCGGCATTGGCAGCGCCCTTGTACGGGACGTGCGTCAGCTTCACCTTGGCGGCATCGCTCAGCAGCACCGTCGCCAGGTGTCCGATCGAGCCCACGCCCGCAGAGCCGTAGGTGAGGCCGTCGGGCTTGGCGCGCGCGGCGGCGAGCAGGTCCTCGGTCGACTTGAACGGCGTCGCCGCGCCGACGGCCAGCAGCAACGGGCCCTCGCCCACCATCGCGATCGGCGTGAAGGCGGCGATCGGGTCGTAGGGGAGGCGCGCCTGCGTCGCCGCAGCCGTCAGGAAGGTCGACGACGTGAGCAGCAGGACCGAGCCGTCGTGGGGCGACTTGGCGACCGCATCGGCGCCGATCGTTCCCGCCGCACCGGCCTTGTTCTCGACGATGACCGTGGCCTGCAGGCGCTGCCCGAGCGGCGCCGCGATCGCGCGGGCGACAGCGTCGTTGCTCGCCCCGGGAGAGAAGGGCACGACGATCTTGATCAGCTTGGGCATCGCGGCCTGCGCCATCGAGAGCGCGGGCAGGCCGAGCAGCACCGCGGCGCACACGCCGAGTCGCGCCATCAGGACACGCATGGAATCTCCTTGCCGAAACGAGAGTGCAATCGCGAACGTCGGCGTCAAGCCGGCACCGCCAGGTCGAGCAGCGGCGCGTACTGCTGCGCGCCGAAGATGTCGCCGTCGCCTGCCGAGCCGCTCGGCGTCAGGCGGTAGATGGTGAATTTGATCGCATAGGCGGGGTCGTACTCGACGAAGTCCGAGATCCGCTCGGGCGGGATCCGGTACAGCGCCGCCACGCTGGCGCGCGTCAGCACCCGCGATCGCTTGACGCGCTCGTAGTTCTCGCGGTCGCGGAAGATGATGTCGAAGGTGATCTTGTTGACCCCGGCGTTCTTGCTCCGGATGGTCTTGGCGAGCGCGCTCAGCGTGTCGGTGCTCATGGGCGGTGTTGCGGTCACGGGCCGACGTCGGCGGTGTGAAGAGGGAAGAGCTCGAGCCCGTCATCGACCGCGAGCGTGTGGTTCAGGGTCCAGCGGTAGGCGGCGCTCGCCGGCAATACCTCGTCGAGCGGAAACGACACCGAGCCGGCGGTGCCTTTGACGTCGGGAAGGCGCGCATAGAACATCTGGCGAACGCCGGTGAGGGTGAGCTCCTCGGCCATCTCGCGCGTCGGCGCGACGCCCTGGACGAGGATGAACAGCTCGTGGCCGGGACGATCGCGCAGCGGCTCGAGATCGCCCATGACGCCGTCGCGGCCGTAGACCTTGTAGTGCAGCTCGTAGCCGCCGTCGCCGAAGCGCGCCCGCACCTGGGTTCGCGCCCAATCGATCACCTCGTCGACGTGGGCGATCGTGTAGGGATCGCGGATCCCGCACATGCCGACGAAGCGCTCGCCGACCTTGCCCGATCCTTCGAGCTTGACGCGAATGCGCGGCGAAGGAACGAAGCGCGAGCCGGTGACGCGCGTCGTCCGTTCGTCGACCTGCTCGTAGCGGCACTCGGTCATCTCGAGCCTGCCGCCCGCGAACAGCTCCTCGTACGGATTGGAGCGCTCGTACATCGCATGGCCGGCGACCGAGGCGACCGTGCAGCGCTGGGCGGGAAGCATCGCCGTGACCTTCACGTCGTCGTGCGAGACGACGCCGAGCACCGTTTCCTTGCCGCCGTACGGCTCGGCGCAGAACGACGCGCATTCGAGCACCTTGCCGAGGTAGTACGCGGTGTCGGCCGGAAAGCCGTGGTGCAGCGCCGCCGCCGCGAAGAGAGCGGCGTCGGAGCTGCGCCCGCCGATGATCACGTCGGCGCCGCGGCGCAGCAGCTCGACGTACGGGTGGACGCCGGCCATGGCGACGATGCGGTCGGTCGCGTCGAGCTCGCTCTCGACCAGGTCGGCGTAGCCGTCGAGGCCCTGGACGATCTCGCCCGCCTGCATCCTGCGGCGCAGGTAGGCCTTGTCGACTTCCGAGTAGAACCAGCCGAGGCGGAATTTCTTCAGGCCGTGCTGCGCCGCCAGCTCCCTGATGATGGCGACGTACAGATCGACTCGGCTGTTCGACCCGGTGTCCCCGGCCGAGCCGATGATCATCGGTACGCCGAGCTTGCGCGACGCGAGCAGCATCTGCTCCAGATCGTGGCGCTGCCAGGCGAGCGGGCTCGTCGACGTGTCCGAGCCGAGCGGCACCGGCCCGACGTCGTCGCTGCCCGAGTCGGCGGCGATGTAATCCGGCGCGGCGGACACGCCGAGCTGGAAGCTCTCGGTGCGCAGGGGCGCGAAGCCCAGGTGCCCGTTGGGACAGATGATTCTCAGGGTCTGCATCGGTCGAAGTCCCGTTGCCGGCGGTCGGCTCGCGTCGAGTCAGATCCCCATCGCGCTCAATTTGTCGACGACGTCGTTGATGACGCCGGCAAGACGAGGATGGGAGACCTCGAACTTCAGCACCGATGCCTTCAGCTGTCCGCCGAGACCCTCGTCCTTGGCGACGGCGTCAGGATTCCTGACCCGCGTCTCGATGTCGAGGATCAGCCGGTCGAGGCGCTGCCTGGCGTCTTGATCGCCGACGTCGAGCGCGTTCATCTCGCGCCGGAGGGTGCTGAGCAGTTCGTCCAGATGCTGGGCCTGGGTCGTCATGGGGTGTCCTCTCGTACGAGCAACCTTAGCACCTCGTCCGGGAGGCGTGCCATCGACGGAAGCCGAGACGGGCACGTATACGATCGCGCCGATGAGGAGACCGGGGAGAGTCGCAGGGGCTGCAGCGTTCGTCGTGCCGTTGCTCGCCTTGCTCGTCATCTGGGAAGCGGTCGTGCGCGCGTTCGACGTCAGCCCGCGCGTCTTTCCGGCGATCGAGCCGGTCGTGAAGGCGGGAATCGAAGCGACGCTCGACGGCACGTTGATCCGCCACATCGGCGCCAGCCTCGGCCGCATCGCCCTCGGCACGCTGATCGGCATCGCTCTCGCCGTGCCGCTCGGGATCGCGATGGGCACCAACCGCGCGGTGTCGACCTTCTTCACGCCGCTGCTTCGCTTCTTCTCGGTGCTCGCCGGAATCGCCTGGATCCCGATCGCGACGCTCTGGTTCGGCTACGGCTTCGGCGCCATCACCTTCGTCATCTTCAACGCCGTCTTCTTCGTCGTCGCCTACAACACGCTGCTCGGTGTCACCAGCATCGCGATGCCGTTGCGCCATGCCGCCGCGTCGCTCGGCGCGAGCAGGTGGCAGCTCCTCAGCGAGGTGCTCGTGCCGGGCGCGCTGCCGAACATCGTCACCGGCGTGCGCACCGGGCTCGGCTTTGCCTGGCGCGGCCTGATCGCCGCCGAGATGATCGCCACCAACGTCGGCCTCGGCTACATGCTCTTCGTCGCGCGCGACTTCTATCGCACCGAGGTGATCGTTCTGGGCATGATCATCATCGGCGCGCTCTGGCTGCTGATCGACCGGCTGCTCCTGGCGCCGCTCGAGCGCGCGACGATCGAGCGCTGGGGCATGGTGCGGGCGGCATGAGCGCTGCCGCCGTGTCACCCGGGCTGCGCCTGTGGGGCGCCTACGTCCGCTGGTCGGCACGCCAGCCCGTGCTCGCCTCGCTGGTGCCGTTCGTGCCGGTGCTGGTGCTCTGGGCCGCGGTCGTCCAGTCGGGGATCTTTCCGCGCGTGTTCCTTCCCGGTCCGATCGAGGTGGTCGAGAAGTTCGGCACCTTGATGGCCAACGGCATCCTTCCCGCCTACCTCGAGGACAGCGTCGTCCGGCTCGCCGCCGGCACGGCGGTCGGCCTCGCGATCGGCATTCCGCTTGGGCTGCTGGTCGGGCTCAGCGATCGCGCCTACCGGGTGCTGTGGCCGGTGCTGCTGTTCTTCCAGGCCATCGGCGACATCGCGTGGCTGCCGATCCTGCTCATCTGGTTCGGCTTCGGCCTGACGACGATGATCTTCGTCATCGTCTACACGGTCCTGTTCCCGGTGGTGCTCAACACCGTCCTCGGCGTGCGCTCGGTGCCGCTCGAACTGCACCGCGCCGCCCTCTCGCTCGGCGCCTCCAGGGCGCGCGTGCTGTGGGAAGTGGTGCTGCCGGGCGCGCTGCCGAACATCATGACTGGGCTGCGCAACGGCCTCGGCTTCGGCTGGCGCGCCCTGATCGCCGCCGAGATCATCGTCGGCACGAGCGGCATCGGCTTCCTGATGTTCGACGCGCGCCGCGCCGGCTCGGTCGTCGAGATCCTGCTCGGGATGGCGGTGCTGGGCGTCCTCTGGTACGTCGTCGACAGCTGGGTGCTCGCGCCGATCGAGCGCGCCACCGGCCAGCGCTGGGGGCTGGTGACGCGATGAAGAGCCTGACGATCGATCACCTCCAGAAGACCTACTTCGATCCGTTCGCCGACAAGCAGGTGACGGCGATCCGCGACATCTCGCTCAGCGTCGCTGCCGGCGATTTCGTCTCGGTGGTCGGGCCGTCGGGGTGCGGCAAGACGACGCTGCTCAACCTGATCGCCGGCTTTCTTGCGCCGACCGCCGGCGAGATTCGCGTCGACGGTCGTGCCGTCAACGGGCCCGGGCCGGACCGCGGCGTCGTCTTCCAGTCGTTCGCTCTGTTCCCTTGGCGCACGGTGCTCGACAACGTCGCGTTCGGCCCGAAGATGCGCGGCGTGGCGAAGGCGCGCCGGCACGAGATCGCGCGCGAGTACCTGGCGCTTGCCGGCCTCGGCCATGCCGCCGAGCGCTATCCGAACGAGCTCTCCGGTGGCATGCAGCAGCGCGTCGGTGTCGTTCGCGCGCTCGCCAACGAACCCGACGTGCTGCTGATGGACGAGCCGTTCGCGAGCGTCGATGCGCAGACCCGGATGACGCTGCAGGAGGAGCTGACGCGGATCTGGGCGCAGCGGCGATCGACGGTGCTGTTCATCACCCACGACGTCAACGAGGCGGTGTTCCTCGCCAACCGCGTGATCGTGCTGTCGCACGGCGCGGTGCTCGACGACATCGCGATCGACCTGCCGCGGCCGCGGGCGTGGGACGCGCTGATCGAGGATGCCGGCTTCAAGGCGTTGTCGGCGCGCGTGCTGCAGCAGGTTCGCGCGGCATGAGCGGCGGGGATTGAGCTCGCGATGGGCCTGTTGCGCGACGCCGCCACCTCCACTCGGGGCCGCATCGTGATCGGTGCGATCATCGCGATCGTGATCTGGAACGTGGCGCTGGTGCTGGTCGCGCCGACCAAGGTGATGCGCGGCTTCACACCCAACGCCCGCGGCCAGGTCAACGTGCTCGTGACGCTGCGCTGCACGCCGGAACGCTTCCATGTGCTGGCGTTCCAGCAGCACGGCCGCGTCTCGGGGACGCAGGACGACTCGATCGAGGTGCGCGGCGTCAGCTATGCGGCACTGAACGCGGTGGCCCGGCCGTACTGGGTCAAGCGCGTCGCGCCGTTGCCCGTCGAACAATGAACAACCCCAGAAGGAGACCGTGATGAATCAATGCAAGTGGCCCCGGCCCGGGCGCCTCCTCGCGGCGCCGCTGGTGGCGCTGGCGTCGCTCGCGCTCTTCGCCGGCGCGCCGTCGACCGCCGCGGCGCAGGCGCTGGTGAAGGTGAAGGCCGGCATGGTGACGGGCATCGACCAGGTCGGCCTGCCGATCGCGCTCGAGCGCGGCTTCTTCGAGAAGCACGGTCTCGACGTGACCGTGGCCCGGCCGTACGCCACCGGCGTCGACGCGCTGAACGCGCTGCAGGCCGGCGAGAGCGAGATCGTCCAGGTCGGCGTGCCGATGATCGGCGCGGTGCTGCGCGGCATGGATCTGGTGGCGCTCGGCAACTACAGCGGCAGTGCGACCAAGCTCGGCTCGGACGCGACGATGGCGCTGGTCGCGCGCGAGGGCTCGGGAATCGACAAGAACAACCTCGCGACGCTGAGAGGCAAGAAGATCGCCGCGTCATTCGGCACGATCAACCACCTGTACGCGCTCGCGCTGATCGAGAAGGCCGGGCTCAAGCCCGACGACGTGACGCTCGTCAACACGCCGCCGCCCGACATGACGGTTGCCCTGCTCGCCAAGGGCATCGACGCCTTCTCGGGCTGGGACCCGTGGCCGATCGTCGCCCAGAAGGACGTTCCGGGTGCGTATGTCGTCGTTCGCGGCGGCGACGTCATCTCTTACCTCGGCTTCAACGTCGCGACGCGCGCCTGGGTCGAGAAGAACGGCGAGACCGTCGAGAAATTCCTCGCCGCGGTCGCCGAAGCCGACAAGTGGATGCGCGCCAACCCGAAGGCGGCGGCGCAGGTCGCGACGCGCTGGATCCCCGGGCTGAAGCAGGACGTCGCCGAGGCGGCGATGCAGTTCAACATCCAGCAGAACGACCGGCGCCTCTCGGCCAACAACTACCGCGCGCTCTGGGCCGCGCAGGAGCGGTTGAACCGGCTCGGCATCCTGAAATCGACCTTCGACGTCAACAAGCACATCGAGCCCAAGTACATCCTGAACGTGATGCAGAACAAGCCCGAGCTGTTTTCCGACCTGCCGCCGATTCCCGCCGACGTCGCGCTCAAGCCGGGATACGTCTTCAAACCCTGACGGGCCGCCGTCGCGCCGGCACGGGCGACGGTGCCTATTGACGGCAATGCGGGACCGGGGGCACGCTCCGCCGCCATGCGCGCCCCCGAACGCCTCGGCAAATACCTGATCCGGCGCGAGCTCGGTCGCGGCGCCATGGGCGTCGTCTACGAGGGCTATGACCCGATGATCGAGCGGGCGGTCGCCATCAAGGTGCTGCGCCTCGACGAAGCCGACCCTCACCTCGCCGCCGAGCTGCGCATGCGCTTCCGGCGCGAGGCCCAGGCCGCCGGCCGGCTCGGCCATCCGGGCATCGTCGGCGTCTACGAGTACGGCGAGGACATCGACGCCGATGCGACGTTCATCGCGATGGAGCTGGTGCGCGGTCGCGACCTGAAGAGCCTGTTCGATTCGGGCAAGCGCTTCACGCTCGCCGAGACCGGCGGCCTGATGGCCGAGCTTCTCGCCGCGCTGCACCACGCGCACGAGCGCGGCGTCGTTCACCGCGACGTCAAGCCCGGCAACATCATCCTGCTCGACGACGGCGGCGTGAAGGTCGCCGATTTCGGCATCGCCCGCCTCGACACGTCCGAGCTGACGCAGCTCGGGTCGGTGCTCGGCACGGTCTCGCACATGTCGCCCGAGCAGCTCACCGGGGAGGCGGTCGACGGTCGCAGCGACCTCTATTCCTGCGGCGTGATCCTGTACCAGCTGCTCACCGGCGAGCGGCCTTTCCGCGGGCCGCCGGCGGCGCTGATCCACAAGGTGCTGCACGAGACCCCGGCGCCGGTGTCGCAGCGCGTGCCCGGCCTGACGCCGGCGCTCGACGCGGTCGTGCAGACCGCGATGGCGAAGCAAGCCGCGCAGCGCTATCCCGACGCGCGCGCGTTCGCCGCGGCGCTGCGGACGGCGCTCGCTGCGCTGCCGCCGGCGCTCGATGCCGACGCCACGGTGGTGCTCCCCGCCGCGGATACGGACGCCACCGTCGCGCCGGCGCGTCGGGTGGCCCTCGATGCGACTGTCCCGTCGCCAACCCGTGTCACCGCGGACCCGACCGTGGCGTTGTCTGCGCCGCAGGAGCCGCGCCAGCGCGGCGGTCGCGGCGTCGCGGTCGTGGTGCTCGGTGGCGCTGCCGTCGTGGTCGCCGGCGTGGTCGCGTTCCGGATGCTCGGCACGGGTCCAGGCGGCGACGCGATCGTTGCGGCGCCGGCGTCGGCCGTGCCGGTGTCGGCGTCTGCTGCGGCGAGCGGTAACTTCGCGGCGGCAACGCCCTCGTCCGGCGCGACCGCGGTGTCTGCGCCGCCGGCGTCGACGGGAATCGCCACGTCGCCGGCGAGCAAGCGGATCGACACCGCTCACGCCGTCGCGGCCGCGTCGACGCCGCGCCTGCGGCCGCCGATGCCAGCACCGACGGTGATCGCCGCGGCGCCGCCGCCATCGCCCAAGCTCGCACCGCTGCTCGACGAACGCTCGCCCGGCGAGAGCCGATCTTCGCCGCCCTCCCGCGCCGGCGTCGGCGAGCCTCGTGCCGGCGCAGCGTCGCCGGCCCCGGCCCCGCCGACGCGGGTCGAGGCGCGAGTCGCTCCCGCCGCATCGGCATCGCCAGCGCGCGTCGAGGCGCGGGGCGCTCCGGCGTCGGCGCCACCGGTGCGGGTCGCGCTCGCTGCATCGACGCCACCGGCGCGGGTCGCGCCGCGAGTCGGCGCCGCGGCATCGGCGTCCCCTCCTGCCGCATCTGCGTCGTCGCGCGGCGCGAGCGCCGCCGGCAGCGGGCGTGCCGACGTCGAGTGCCTCGAGGAAGCGCGCCGCGGCAATGCGCGCTGCCAGGTCGTCGTCGGCACTCTGTATCGCAGCGGGCGCGGCGTGCCGCGCGACCCGGCCGAGGCGGCACGCTGGTACCGCAAGGCGGCCGAGCAGGGGTCGGACGCAGGCCAGTACGAGCTCGGCCTGCTCCACGAAGCCGGGCTCGGCGTACCCCTCGACCCTGTCGCGGCGGTGGCCTGGTACCGCAAGGCCGCGGCGCAGGGTCACGCGCGTGCCCAGAACAAGGTCGGCTCGGCGTTCGAGAACGGCACCGTCGGTGCCGCCAATCCGGTCCTTGCGGCCGAGTGGTACGGCAAGGCCGCCGACCAGAACCTGCCGATCGCCGAGTACAACCTCGGCCGCCTCTACCTGTCGGGGCGCGGCGTCTTCAAGGACAAGGCGAAGGCGCAGGCGCTCCTGCAGAAGGCGGCTGATGCGGGCGAGCCGAACGCGATGGTCTACGTCGCCGCGATGTACGAGAAAGGCGACGGCAAGGCGCGCGACCGCGACCAGGCGATGCGGCTGTACCGCGATGCGCTGGCCCGGCCGGGCATCAACGAACGCAACCGCGACACGGCGACGCGCGCGCTGGCCACGGCTCGCTGAGACGCGTCGCGAGCGCCGCTCGCGGTCAGCGCCGCGCGACGTAGCGCGTGATCACCGGCGGCTCGTCGCCTTGATGGAAGGCGAGGCGCCGCTCGCGCAGGGCGATGTCGGCGGCGGTCGCGCGGTGAAAGCGGCGCAGGTGCTCGGTCCATGACTCGTCGACGATCTCCTCGACGAAGCGCGCCGGCTCGCCGATGGCGCGCAGCAGCTCCCAGCCGATCGCGCCTTCGCTCAGGCGCGCGCGCCGGGTCAGCTGCATGACGTCGACGAATGCGTCGGCGCGCTCCGGGTCGACGACGTACTCGATGGTGGTGACGACGCGGCCGCTCTCGGGCGGCGCTGCCGACGGCAGCACCGCCCAGCCCGAGCGCGCCGGCGACATGTCGGCGTCTTCCTCGTTGCTGTCGCTGACGAAGCGCACGGCGAGCAGCATGACGAGGATCCCGCTCGTGGCGGCCGAGAAGAGCGCGGTCTGCATCGTGCCGAGCGTCGCCACCTGCCCCCAGAGCGCGGCGCCGAGCGCGCTCGAGCCCATGATCGCCATCTGGTAGCTCGCCATGCCGCGCGCGCGAACCCAGTTCGGCAGCGACATCTGCGCCGACACCGCGAGCGAGTTGGCGACGGTGATCCACGCCATGCCGGCGGCGATCATCGCCGGCACCGCGACCCAGGCGCTCGGCGCGACGGCCATGACCGCGGTGGCCGCCGACTGCACCGCGGTGCCGCCGACGACAAGGCCGTCGCGACCGAACGCCTGGCGCAGGCGCGGCAGGGCGAGCACCGCGATGATCGCGCCGGCGCCCATGCAGGCGAGCAGCAGCGTGAAGGTGCCCGCATCGCCGCCGGCAAGACCGCGCGCCAGCAGCGGCAGCAGCGCGAGCAGTGCCGTCGAGTGGAGGAAGAAGATCGAGACGCGCAGCAGGACCGCGCGCAGGCGCGGCGACTGGCGGACGAATTGCACGCCGACGCGCATCGCGCTGAGCAGCCGCTCCTGGCCGAGCGGGCTCGGCCGATGCTCGTGGCGCCAGCGCAGGATGAGAAAGCCCGACAGCATCGAGAGCACGGCGTTGAGCGCGAACACCCAGACGGTGCCCGCGCTGGCGATCAGCGCGCCGGCAAGGAGCGGGCCGACGATGCGCGACAGGTTCATCGCGACGCCGTTGAGGGCGAGCGCCGCGGCGAGCTGCTGCCTCGGCACGAGCTCGGGGACGATCGCCGAGAACACCGGCCAGCGCAACGCCAGGCCGATGCCGTTGGCGAAGACCAGCACCAGCAGCAGCGGCGACGTCATGAGGCCGAGCGCCGTCGCCGCGCAGAGCGCGACCGCGGTCGCCGCGAGCCAGAACTGCGTCGCCATCAGCCAGCGGCGCCGGTCGAGGATGTCGGCGAGCGCGCCGCTGGGCAGGCCGAACAGGAACACCGGCAAGGTCGACGCCGACTGGACGAGCGCGACCCAGATCGGCGTGCTCGTCAGGGTGGTCATCGTCCAGGCCGCGGCGACGTCGGTCATCCACATGCACAGGTTCGCCGTGAGCCAAGTGCTCCAGAGCAGGCGAAAGACGGGAACGCCCAGCGGCTCGAGCGCGGTCACCGAGCGAAGCGACACGGCTCTGCGCGCAGGCAGGGGCGTCATCTCGGGCGGGGTCGTCGACATGGGAGCGGTGGATGTCGGCCGTCGTTGGCGTCGGCGCTGCACCGCGACACGATAGCGCGGCCAACCGACAGCATCGTGCAGATCGCGTGCCGGACGCGCCCACGCGCAGGATATGCGGTCGTATGCTCGGGCGCATGCCGGTGCTGTGGCTCGTGACGGTCCTCGCTCTGGCGCTCGGCGCCGGCGTGCCGACGCAGAGCGCGGCCCAGACCGTGGCGACGGCGCTTCCTTCGTTCGCGGAGCTCGAAGCCGTCCAGGCGCGCATCGGCGAGGTGCGGGTTCTCAGCGCGGACGTCTTCGACACCACCGATCCCAAGGAAGACTGGGCGATCTATCGATGGGCGAACGCAATCCACATCCAGACGCGTGCAGGCGTGATCGAGAACGCGCTCCTGTTCAAGCGCGGAGACCGGGTATCGGTGGCGGTGATCGAGGAGACCGAGCGCCTGCTGCGCGGCACCCGCTATCTCTACGATGTGCAGATCCGCCCGGTCGCCTACCAGGACGGCGTCGTCGACATCGAGGTGCTGACGCGGGACAGCTGGTCGCTCATCCCGGGAATCAGCGTCTCGCGCGCCGGCGGCGCCAATTCGAGCGGCATCCGCCTGCGCGAGTACAACTTCCTCGGCACCGGGACCACGCTGGGCATCGGCCATTCCTCCGACGTCGATCGCTCGAGCAACCAGCTGGTGCTGTCGAACGATCGCGTCTTCGGCACCTGGACGGCGATGAACCTGAGCCTGGCGAGCAACAGCGACGGCTACCGCTACGCGGCCTCCGTCGTCCGCCCCTTTCATTCGCTGGATGCCCGCTGGGCCGCGGGCGGCTCGGCGCTGAAGGACAGCCGGATCGAAGCGCTCTACAACGCAGGCAACGTGGTCAGCGAATACCGGCACCGGCAGGACCAGGCCGAAGTCTTCGCCGGGTGGTCGCGGGGTCGCGTCGACGGCTGGGTGCAGCGCTATTCGATCGGCGTGAACCTGCTCGACAACGCGTACGAGCTCGAGCCGGGGCGAGTCGCACCGCCCGCGTTGAACCAGGACGAGCGGCTGATCGGCCCGTTCGTTCGCTACGAGCTGATCGAAGACCGCTATGCGAAGGTCGTGAACCGCGACCTGATCGAGACGCCCGAGTTCTTTCTTCTCGGCCTGGCCTCGAGGGTGCAGCTCGGCTGGGCGAGCACCGCTCTGGGATCGAGCCATGACGCGCTGCTGTACGAGGCCGCGGTCAGCCGCGGGTTCGAGCCGTCGCCGGACGACACGCTGCTGGCGTCGGCCTCGCTCTCGGGCCGCTACGCCGACGGCCGCGTCAGCAAGCAGCTCTTCGGCGTCGGCGCCAAGTACTACGTGACGCAGGGCAGACGATGGCTGTTCTATGCCGCCGCCTCCGGCGACATGCTGACCCATCCCGACGTCCTCGACATGCTGCTGCTGGGCGGCGACAACGGCTTGCGCGGCTATCCGCTCCGTTACCAGGCCGGCGACAAGCGCGCGCTGTTGACGCTCGAGGAGCGTCTCTACAGCAATGTCTTCATCTGGAACCTGTTCCGGGTCGGCGCGGCCGCGTTCGTCGACGTCGGCCGCGCCTGGGGCGGGCCCCACGTCAACGCCGGCAATCCCGGCTGGCTTGCCGACGCCGGCGTGGGCCTGCGCATCTCGAGCGTGCGCGTGTCGACGAGGGACGTGCTGCACCTCGACCTCGCCTTCCCGTTCAACGCCACCCCCGACATCAAGAAGGTGCAAGTCCTGGTCAAGGGCAAGACGAGCTTCTGACGTCGAGGAGCGCGTCAGCGCGCGAAATCGACCTTCAGTCGCCGTTCCAGCCACTGGCTGTAGCGCGACATCGCGAAGCTGGCGGCGAAGTAGATCGACGCGATGAACAGGTAGCCTTCGATGAAGAAGTCGCGCCAGCGCGGGTCGCCGAGCGCCAGACGGAGCGACCCGGTCAGGTCGTACATCGAGACGACGGTCACCAGCGAGGTGTCCATGAACGTCGACAGCAGGTTGTTGACGAAGGCGGGGATCACGGCGACGAGCGCCTGCGGCATCACCACCGTGCGCTGCAGCTGCCAGTAGCGCAGGCCGAGCGACCTGCCCGCGTCGAGCTGGCCGCGCGGCAGCGTCTGCAGGCCGCCGCGCACCGTCTCGGCCATGTAGGCGGCCTGGAACAGCACGAGCCCGATCGCGACGCGCCAGAACGGATCGATCCGCCAGCCGGGCGGCAGCACGAGCGGAAAGACGAAGGTCGCGATGAAGAGCACGGTGAGGAGCGGGACGCCGCGAACGAGCTCGATGTACGAGGTGGCGAGCGAGCGCAGCAGCGGCAGCTGCGAGCGCCGGGCGAGCGCCAGCAGCACGCCGATCGGCGAGGACGCGCCCATGGCGACGAGGGTGAGGATGACGGTGAGCGGCAGTCCGCCCCAGCGCTCGGTGCCGACCGCGCTCAACCCGAACACGCCGCCGAGCATGAGGAGAAAGAAGACCGCGAGGGCGGCGATCCAGCCGGCGCCGAGCCAGCGCGCGCCACGCCTCGACCATCCAGCCGGCAACGCCGAAGCGACGAGCATCGCGAGCACCGCCGCCGTCGCGAGCGTGGGCCGCCACTGCTCTTCGAACGGGTAGCGCCCGAAGATGATCAAGCGCCACTTCTCGGCGACGAAGCCCCAGCATGCGCCGCGATCGGGCAGCTTGCACGCGGCGTAGTCGGCCTGCACGACGGCGCGGACCACGGCCCAGTCGAGCGCGAGCCAGGCGAGCCACGCGAGCAACCCCGCCGCGGCGACGGTGACGAAGCTCGCCGCGGGACCGTAGAAGAAGCGCCGCCGTGCGCTCTCGAGCAGGCTCTCCCGCGGCGCGGACGGCGCGCTCGTGGCGCTCATCGCGGCGCTCGCGTCACGCGCGCGTTGACCGCCCCCATCGCCACCGCGACGACGAGGTTGAGCGACAGGTAGACCGCCATGATGATGACGATGACCTCGAGCGCCTGGCCGTTCTGGTTGATCGACGTGTTGCCGATCGAGACCAGGTCCGGATAGCCGATCACGACCGCGAGCGACGAGTTCTTGATCAGGTTCATGTACTGGCTCGCGAGCGGCGGGATCGCCAGGCGCAGCGCTTGCGGGAAGATCACTCCGGCGATCGCCTTGCGCCGCGTCAGCCCGAGTGCGAGCGCCGCGTTCCACTGGCCGACCGGGACCGCCAGCGCTCCCGCGCGCACCAGCTCGGCGATCGAGGCCGACGTGAAGAGCGACAGGCCGAGCCAGAGGGCGAGGAACTCCGGCGTCAGCGACGCGCCGCCGCTGATCAGGAAGCCGTCGACCTCGGGCCGCGACCAGCCGTCGATCGTGCCGAAGGCGAGCCAGGCCAGCAGCGCGCCCGCCAACCCGGCGACGACACCGGCCAGCCCGGCGCCGACCGGGAGCCAGCGCCGCGCTGCCGCGAAGGCCGCGCCTCCGGCCAGCAAGCCGACGACGAGCGCGACGCCGAGCGCCGTCGTTCCCTCGGCCGGGACCGCGATCTGCAGGCCCTGCTTCGAGAGCAGCGCGACGGCGTCGATCGCGATCGGCGCCGACGAATCGGGAAGCAGCTCGGTCGCCAGGAGGTAGATCGTGAGGAGCTGGATCAGCAGCGGCGTGTTGCGAAAGACCTCGACCCAGGCGCTGCCCAGCCACGCGACCAGACCATGGTGCGAGAGCCGCATCAGGCCGACGACGACGCCGAGCACGCTCGCCAGCACGATCCCGGCGATCGACACGCGCAGCGTGTTCGACATGCCGACGGCGAAGGCGCGCAAGTAGCTGTCGCGAGCGCTGTAGTCGAACAGCAGCTCGCCGATGTTGAAGCCCGCGGGATCGTGCAGGAAGCCGAAACCCGACTTGATCTGGCGCGCCTCCAGGTTGGCGGCGACGTTCTGCGCGATGCCGGCGAGCAGCGCGAGGAGGACGACGAGAAGCGCGCCCTGGAGCAGCCACTCGCGCCGCAGGCGCGCGCGCTGTCGTCTCCGCCAGGCCTCGTCGCCGACGGCGGCGGCCGACATCGAAGCGCCTGCGGGCGACGGCGCGCGCGACCTCAGCGAATCGGCGGCGCGTACATCAGGCCGCCCTTGGTCCACAGGTTGTTGGCGCCGCGCGGCAGGTTGAGCGGCGACTTGCTGCCCAGGTTGCGCTCGAAGCTCTCGCCGTAGTTGCCGACCTGCTTGACGATGCGATAGGCCCATTCGGAATCGAGGCCGAGCAGCTTGCCCATGTCTTCGTTGACGCCGAGGAAGCGTTGCACGCCGGGATCCTTGCTGGTCGACTTCTGCTGGTCGACGTTGGCCTGCGTCAGGCCGTTCTCCTCGGCTTCGAGGAGCGCGAACTGGGTCCAGCGGACGATCTCGAACCACTCGTCGTCGCCGCGGCGCACCGACGCGCCGAGCGGCTCCTTCGAGATCACCTGGGGCAGGACGAGGTAGTCGTCGGGCTTGGGCGCCTTCGAGCGCGCGCCGGCGAGATCGCTCATGTCGGTCGTGTAGACCTGGCACCGACCGGCGAAGAAAGCGCTCGTGATGGCCTCGGCGGTGTCGAAGACGACCGACTTGTACTTCATGCCGTGCGCGCCGAAGTAGTCGGCGACGTTCTTCTCGCTGGTGGTGCCGGCCTGCACGCACACGGTCGCGCCGTTGAGCTTGTTGACGTTGTCGATCTTCAGCTTCTTCGGCACCATGAAGCCCTGGCCGTCGTAGTAGTTGATGCCGGTAAAGACGACGCCGAGCGACGCGTCGCGCGACAGTGTCCAGGTGCTGTTGCGCGACAGCACGTCGATCTCGCCGGCCTGGAGCGACGCGAAGCGCTGCTGCGAGTTGAGCGGGACGTACTTGACCTTGTCGGCGTCCTTGAGGACGGCGGCGGCGACGGCACGGCAGAAATCGACGTCGAGCCCGGACCACTTGCCCTGGCTGTCGGCCGACGAGAAGCCCGGCCCGGAGGTGTTGACGCCGCACACGACCTGGCCGCGCGCCTTCACGGCGTCGAGCGTCTTGCCGGCGTGCGCAGCGGTCGCGAGGGCGAGGCCGGCCAGCGTCATTGCCGCGGTGGTCAGGTGCTTGGATCGCATCGATGTCTCCCTGTCGTTGAATAGGCCTCGGAGTTTAGCGACGGCGCGCGCGCTTCGATCTCGTATCCTCGCGATGCCCACCATGGAAACGCTCGCTCTGCCCGGCCGCGTCCTCTACCTCGCGGCGAACGAGGCGACGATCCGCGCGCAGCTCGCCGGGCGCCGCCTGTCGCGCGCGCAAGCCGGCGCGCTGCGCGACGACGTCTCGACCGACGAGATCACGCCGGTCCCGATCCTCACCCACTACGACGACAAGCTCGGCCGCTATCCCTACACCGGCCTCAGCGTCGGCGGCGCGCGGCCGATCGGCGTCGACGCGATCCGCGCCGGCGGCTTCTCGGTGACCGTGGCCGGAAAGCGCTACGGCAAGGGCTCGTCGCGCGAGCACAGCCCGGCCGCCGAGCGGCTCGCCGGCATCCGCCTCGTCGTCGCCGAGAGCTTCGAGCGCATCTACCGCCAGAACGCCGACAACATCGGCCTCTTCACCTCGACCGACTTCGGCCTCCTCGACCGCATCGAAAGGGGCGAGGCGATCGCGGTCGACGAGCTCGTGCAGGGCCGCGACGCGCTTGCGGCGGCGATCCTCGCGAGCGGCGGCCTGCTGCGCTTCGGCCAGCGCTGGATGCGCGACGTGCGGCCGGCGCCCGGGGAACCGCTCGCGCCGACGCCGCGCACCCTGTTCGAGAAGATCGTCGCGCGCCATGCCCTGTCGACCGAGCTCACGTCGGCCGATCCGCAGCCCGGCGAAGGCGCGTTCGTCCGCGCCGACTGGCGCTTCATCCACGAGTACTACACCGGCATGTGCGCGCACCTGCTCGATTCGACCTTCGGCGCGTCGCTCGCCTTGCAGGAGCCGGCGCGCATCGTCGCCTTCGAGGACCACACCTCGTACGTCGCCGAGAGCCCGGCGCACGTCCGCGGCGGCCTCGTCGCGAACGTCGCGGCGATGTGCCGCGCGCACCGGGCGTTCGTCGAGCGCCACCACCTGCGCGCGCATCGCACGCTCACCGACGCCGAAGCCGCCGTCGACGACGGCAGCAATGTCGCCGGCATCTCGCACGCGATGATGGCCGAGCACTACGCGCTGCCAGGGCAGGTGGTCGTCGGCACCGACTCGCACACGCCGCACAGCGGCGCGCTCGGCTGCGTCGCCTTCGGTGTCGGCACGACCGACATGGCGAACGCGTTCGTGACCGGCGCGGTTCGCATCACCGTGCCCGAGAGCCTGCGCATCGACCTCGAGGGGCGGCTCCCCGCCGGGCTCACCGCCAAGGACATCGTCCTTCACCTGCTCGCGCTGCCCGCGATCCGCGCCGGCGCCGGCGTCGGCAAGGTGTTCGAGTTCGCCGGCCCGGTCGTCCGCGCGCTCGCGACCGACGAGCGCGCGACCCTCACCAACATGACGGCCGAGCTCGGCGGCTTCACCGGCATCGTCGCTCCCGACGAGGAGACGGTGCGTTTCCTGCGCGAGCGACGCGGCGTCGCGGTCGAGATCGAGCCGTGGCTGCGCAGCGATCCCGGCGCTTCCCATGCCGGCGTGATCCGCGTCGACTGCAGCGCGCTCTCGCCGATGGTCGCGCGCCCGGGCGATCCCGGCAACAGCGTTCCGCTGGCGGAGATCGCCGAGCGCGTTCGCGTCGACATCGCCTACGGCGGCTCGTGCACCGCCGGCAAGCGCGAGGACTTCGACCACTACCACGAGGTGCTGTCCTGGGCCGCCGAGCACGGCCTGCGCGTTCCGCCCGGTGTCGCGCTCTACCTGCAGTTCGGCACGACGGCGGTGCGCGATTACTGCATCGGCCGTGGCTACCTCGACGCGTTCGAGCGCGTCGGCGCGCACATCCTGCAACCCTCGTGCGGTGCCTGCGCGAACTGCGGGCCGGGCTCGTCGACCGAGAGCGGCCAGGTGACGGTCAGCGCGATCAACCGCAACTTCCCCGGACGCTCGGGCCCGGGGCAGGTGTGGCTCGCCAGCCCGCCCACCGTCGCCGCGAGCGCGATCGCCGGTCGCCTGGCCTCGTTCGACGAGCTGCGCGCAAGCGCCGCCGCGTGAACCGGTAACCTTGCGTTCATGGACATCAGGAGACAGACCATGAACTCGCTGCTGACGCGCCGTCGCGTGCTCGCCGGCCTCGCGGCCGGCCTTGCCGTGCCGGCCTTTGCCCAATCCGACCGGCCGGTGCGCTTCGTCCTGCCGAACGCGACCGGCTCGGGCGTCGACGCGATCACGCGCGCCGCGCAGCAGGCGCTCGCCAAGGCGCTCGGCCATCCCGTCATCGTCGACAACCAGCCGGGCGCCGGCGGCATCCTCGGCCTGCAGACACTGACCCGGGCCGCTCCCGACGGGCTCACGCTCGGCATCGTCTCGAACAACGTCGTGATCTTCCCGAGCGTGATGAAGAGCATGCCGTTCGACATGCCGGGCGACTTCACGCCCATTGCGGTGGTCGGCTACACGCCGGTCGTTCTCGTCGTCAACCCGAAGGTGCCGGCGAAGGACGCGAAGGAGTTCGTCGCGCTCCTGAAGAGCCGCAACGGCGACATGACCTACGCCTCGGGCGGCAACGGCACGATCCTGCATCTCGCGAGCGAGATGTTCCTCGACGACGCCAGGGCGAAGGCGCGCCACATTCCGTACAAGGGCGTCGGCCCGATGGTGACCGACCTGATCGGCGGACAGGTCGACTTCGGCGCCGTGGCGCTGCCGAGCGTGCAGGGCCACCTCAAGTCGGGCGCGTTGCGCGCGATCGGCATCGCGACGGCGCAGCGCGTCGGCGCTGCGCCCGACATCCCGACCTTCGCCGAGCAGGGCATGCCGAACTACGTCGTCGAGGCCTGGTTCGCGGTGGTCGGCCCGAAGGGCCTGCCGCCGGCCGAGGTGCAGCGCGTCCACGCCGCTGTCGTGACCGCGTTCGCCGACGCCGAGGTCAAGGAGGCGATGGCCAAGCAGGGCAACGTCATCAACGTCGGCCCGGCCGACAAGGCGATGCCGTTCTTCCGCAGCGAGCTGGCGAAGTACGCGCAGATCGTCAAGAAGGCCGGGATCGAGGCGCAGTGAAGGCTGCCGACGCCCGAGCGGATCACTGACAGGGAGGAGGACACATGAGGACACTCGACAGGCGAGCCTGCATCGCGTTGCTGGCAGCGTTGCCGTCGCAATCGCTGTTCGCGCAGCGAATGGTCGGCGGCGGCTTGAACTACGCGCCGCTGCCGGCGGTGTACGCCGTGATCTCGATGAATCGCGAGGCGCGCAAGGTGCGCTTGCGCGCCGCCGATGGGCGCACGGGCGACGTCTTCATCCCCGAGGGCGTCTTCGATCTGACCACGCTGAAGGCAGGCGACCAGATCCGCGTCGACTTCGTCGCTCCCGACAAGGCGAAGAACGGGTTGACGGCGGCTTCGGTCTGGGCGGTGAAGTGAACGCCGGGAGCGAGGCGCAGGCGCGCTAGAGAAGCAGGGGCAGCAGCGCGCTCAGCTTGCCGTCCCACGTCAGCTGCGATTGATCGACGAAGTGGAGGATGCAGCGGGGCGTGCCGTCCTTCGACTCGCGCTCTTCGATCTTGAGCACATGGGCGGGATTGATCGCGACCGAAAGGCCTTTGAAGTCGAGGATGGGCAGCTTCGTCATGTCGGTTCCAGTCGATCCCGCTCCGAGCGGATGCACGACGATCGAGTCGCGGCAGCTCAGTGGACCACCGAAGCGCGCAAAGTCAAGCGAAGTTCCCTCCCGGCAGGCTCGCGCGAGTAGGATCGCTCCCGCGCACCCGGTGCGCGGGAGAGACGACCATGAGCCAGTACACGACGGCGACCGGCCACGACACGACGATCGTCGAGATCGCCGACGGCAACGAGGTTCGCTACTGGTGCGAGTCGCTCGGCTGCACCGAAGCGCAGTTGCGTGAATCGGTGCAGGCGGTCGGCAGCTCGCCCGACGATGTTCGCGAGTTCCTCAAGACGCTGAGCGCGCGAGGCGTGTTCTAGCGATCTCGACGCGATGCTCGCCGCCGCGGTCATGGCGCGCGCGCAACTGGCCGCATCCCGCCTCGACGTCCTGTCCCGCCGATCGGCGCAGCTTGGTCAGGATGCCGCGCCGATGCAGCTCGCGCGCCATCGCCGCTGATCGTTCCGCGGCCGGCCGCGCCCAGGCGAGCCCTTCCACCGCGTTGTACGGAATGAGGTTGAGGACCGCGTACTTGCCTGCCAGCAGGCGCACCAGGCCGTCGATCTCGTCGGCGGTGTCGTTGACGCCGTCGAGCAGAGTCCACTGCACCTGCATCGGGTAGCGGGTGGAGCGCGCGTAGGCGTCGCCGCGCGCGACGAGCTCTTCGGGCGCGATGGCGGGCGCGCGCGGCAGCAGGCGCGCGCGCAGCGCAGCGTCGGTGCTGTGCAGCGACAGCGCCAGCGCCGGCTTGACGCGGCCGAGCGGAAGTCGCTCGAAGACGCGGCGGTCGCCCACCGTCGACAGCACCAGTTGCTTGTGGCCGATGCCGCCGCCGGTGCCGAGCAGGTCGATCGCCTCGAGAACGGCGTCGAGGTTGTGCGCCGGCTCGCCCATGCCCATGAAGACGACCTTCGTCACCACGCGCAGGCTTCGCGCGAGCGCCACCTGGGCGACGATCTCGGCGCTGCCGAGCTGGCGCTCGAGGCCGCCGACGCCGGTCATGCAGAACACGCAGCCGACGGCGCAGCCGATCTGGCTCGACACGCACAGGCCGCCGCGCGGCAGCAGCACGGACTCGACCGAGCGGCCGTCGGCCAGGCCGACGAGAAGGCGGCGCGAGCCATCGGCGCTCGCGTGATCGGCACGCAGCACGGCCAGCGCGCGCAGCTCGGCCTCGAGCGCGGGCAGTGCCGCGCGCAGCGCGAGCGGAAGGAAGTCCTCGGGTCGCTGCCGCCCGTTCGCCTGCGGCTCGGCGCGCGACCACTGGCGCAGCACGCGTTCCTCGTGGACCGGCCGCGCACCCGCGGCGCGCAGGCGCTCGCGCAGGGCTCCGATGTCCAGCATGGCGAGGAAGCGGCGCCGCCGGCGTGCGCGTTGCTCGGGCGGCGGGTCGATCGCCGGCGCGCTAGTTCGGCGCCGACAGCTTGCGGACCAGCTCGAGCGCGCGCGCGACGTTCTGTTCCGGCGAGACGCCGCCGACCGCCGCGAGCACGGTCCCGTCGCGCTTGACGACGAAGGTCGTGCGCTCGGTGAAGCCGTGGTCGATTTCCTTGCCGCGCGTGTCGGTCGCGCCGCTTCGCGCCTCGCTCACGCGCAGGCCGTAGGCGCGCGCGATCTTGCCGTCGCGGTCGGACGCGACCGCGAGCTTGCCGGCGCAGTAGTCGGGGTCGGCCGAGAACTCGTTGAGCCGCTCGATGCTGTCGAGGGAGACGCCGATCACCGTCGCGCCGGCGGCCGCGAACTGGTCGGCATGGGTCGAGAACTCGTGCGCCTGGATGTTGCACCCGGCGGTGTACGCCGAGGGATAGAAGTAGACGACCACCGGACCCTTGGCGAGGCCGTCCTTGAGCGAGTAGGTGAACGGCTTGCCGGCCAGCGACGCCTGCGCGCTGAACGCCGGCGCGGGATCGCCCGCCTTCAGCGCGGCGAAGGCGGCCGAGCTCGCCAGCAGGGCCAGCGTGCAGAGGAGGGTGCGCAGTGCCATGACGTTGTCCAGGGAGGTGGAGGCGGAACCATAGCTCAAAGATAAGTCCACGCCATCTTCGTTGCCAGCACGAAGAGCAGGCCGGCGAAGATGCGGCGCAGCGTCGCGACGGGCATGCGGTGCGCGGCGCGCGCACCCCACGGCGCCGTCAGCATGCTGCCGGCGACGATGCCGAGGAGCGCCGGGCCGTGGACGAAGCCGAGCGCCAGCGGCGGCAAGTCGGGAGCCTGGCGCCCGCTGAAGACATAGCCGAGCGTGCCGACGACAGCGACCGGCACGCCGAGCGCTGCGCCGGTGCCGATCGCGGTGGTCATCGCCAGGCCGCAGAACAGCATGAACGGCACGGTCATGAACGCGCCGCCCGCCGACACCAGGCCGCAGACGACGCCGATCACGAGGCCGATCGCCAGCAGCGCCGGTGTCGACGGCAGCGTGCGCCCTGCGCCGGGCTTGCGGCCGAGCAGGATCTGGGTCGCGCCCGCGTACACGATCGCCGCGAAGGACAACGCGAGCGCCCGTTGCGGCACCCAGCCCGACAGCGCGGTCGCGAGCAGCGTTCCGGTCACCATCGCCGGTCCCATGCGGCGCACCAGTGACCAGTCGACGCCGCCGAGGCGATGGTGCGTGCGCACGCTCGCGCTCGAGGTGAACATCACCGACGCCATGCCGGTGCCGAGGGCGAGGTGGACGGTGTGGTCGGGTGCGAAGTGCTGCGCCGAGAACATGGCGGCCAGCACCGGCACGAGCGTCATGCCGCCGCCGATGCCGAGCAGCCCGGCCAGGAAACCGACGAAGGCGCCCGTGACGACGTAGGCGAGCATCCAGGCACCGATCACCGGGAACAGTATCGCTGCTCCTGCCGTGCCGACGAGGGGCGCGGCGCCGGACGACCAGCGAGGCAGCACCACTCCTCGGCAAGGCCGATGCCCGGCGGACGACGACAATCGACCCGCGCCACGGCGAGCCGAGGCGCACACGATCGCGTCGGTCAGCGCTCTCGTGTCGCCGCTCGATCGAAGGAGATCCCGATGCCACGACGTCATGCCCTGCTCCGCGCCGTCGCGCTCGCCTTGATCGGATCCGTCGATGCTCTTTCGCCGGTCGCGGCGCAGACAGGGGCCGCGGCGGCATGGCCCGATCACCCGATCCGCGTCGTGCTGCCGTTCCCGCCCGGCGGCCCGAGCGACATCGTGATGCGCCTGTCCGCGGAGAAGATGCAGGCGGTCCTGAAGCAGCCGATCGTCATCGACAACAAGCCCGGCGCGGGCGGCAACCTCGGCAGCGCCGAAGTGGCGCGCGCACCGGCGGACGGCTACACGTGGCTGTTCGGTCCGGACTCGCTCGTGACCGTCAATCCGCACGTCTACAAGCAGATGCCGTTCAAGGTCGAACAACTGCTGCCGGTGACGATCGCGACGCAGTTCAACCAGACGCTCGTCTGCAATCCCGCGCTCGGCGTCAGGACGGTGGCCGAGCTCATCGCGAAGGCCAAGTCCGAGCCGTTGAGCTATGCGTCCGGCGGCATGGGCGTGCCGGGGCACTTGTCGATGGAATTGCTGCAGTCGATGGCCGGCTTCCAGATGCGCCACATCCCGTACAAGGGCCCGGCGCCGGCGACCCAGGACGTGCTCGGCAACCAGGTGCCGTGCGGCCTTCTCGCGGGGCCGACCGTGCTGCCGCACGTGCGCGCCGGCAAGCTCGTCGCGCTCGCCGTCTCGGGCAGCCGCCGCTCGCCGACCTTGCCCGACGTGCCGACGCTCGCCGAGGCGGGCGTCGCCGGCTACGAAGCCGACTTCACCCTCGTCGTGTTCGCTCCGCGCGGCGTGCCCGATGCGCTCGTCGGCCGGTTCCGCCAGGCGTTCGTCGATGCGCTCGGCTCCCCCGACGTCGTCGAGAAGCTCCGCGCCGGTGACCAGACCGTCGTCGGCAGCACGCCGGGCGAGGCCGCGGCCGTGCTCGCCGCCGATTCGAGGAAGTGGGGCGCCGTCGCGCGCCGCATCCAGCTGGGTCTCGACTGACTCAGCCCGCGCTCGCAGCCGGCGCGGGCTTCAGGCCGCGCATGATCCGGTCTGCGCCGGCGCAGGTCGCCCAGCAGATCCAGGCCGACCACAACGTGTGGCTGGGATAGTGAGCGCCACGGGCGAGTTGGCCGACGCCCACGAGCAGGCCGGCGCCGAGCACGGTGAGCAGCCAGGCGCGGGCGCGCGCCGGGTCGTGGTCGCGCCACTGGAAGTACATGCCCAGGTAGGCGAAGGCCGCGACCGCGTGGCCCGAGGGGAAGCAGTGGCCGTTGCCGCCGTCGGCCTGGCCGATGCTCCAGTGCGAGAGGTAGCGCGCCGCGCCGCCGAACTCGGCGAGGTCCCAGGGACAGCTGGTCGCGCTGTAGTGCTTGATCGAAGGCACTGCCAGGACGCAGAGCAGCATCACGCCCAGCCAGGCGAGGCGCTGGGCGCGATCCGGGCCGCCGCGGACGCGCCTCGGCGTGCGCACCGCGATCGCGACCAGCCAGGCGGCCATGCCCCAGGCCAGCAGGCGGCCGCCGCCGTGGAGCACGGTGCTGGCCCACCCGCTGTCGCGGGCCGCGAAGCCGTGCGCATTGGCGAACCAGCGCGTCACCAGCAGGTCGCCTCCGCTGAAGTCCCATGCCAGCAGGGCCGCGAAAAGCAAGGCGGTGATGCGCAGATCGCGGCTGTTCGGTGCCGGAGCGGTTGTCAAGGCGCGCTCCTGCAGCCGTCGGCGAGGTCCCACGCGGGTTCGTAGACGGCGGTCTTCACGTCGAGCAGGCCGAGCACCGTGTGAAAGAGGTGGTCGTGCGATGCCGGCTCGGCCGCGCGCCGACGCAGGCACGCGGGGTCGATCGCGGCCGCGCGGGCGAAGCCTCGCGACAGCCACATCACCATCGGCACCTGCTTCTGCTCCTTCGGGGCGATGAACCACGGCAGGCCGTGCAGGTAGAGGTTGCGCTCGCCGAGCGATTCGCCGTGGTCCGAGACGTAGATCAGCGCAGAGTCGACAGCCGCCTCGTTGCGTTGCAGCGTCGCGATCAGGCTGCCGAGGACGTGATCGGTGTAGCGCAACGAGTTGTCGTAGGCGTTGACGATCTCCTCACGGGTGCATTTCTGCAGATCGTCGTTCTCGCACGCCGGCGTGAACTGCGCGAACGCCGGCGGATAGCGCCGGAAGTAGGCCGGTCCATGGCTGCCGAGCATGTGCAGCACGAGCAGCTGCGTCGCCGGCCTGCCGGCGCTCGCGCGCGCCGCTTCGAGTCGCTCGTTCAGGCCGACCAGGAGTCCTTCGTCGAGGCAACGGCCCTCGCTGCAGAGGCCGGCCGGGTTGAGGGAGACGACCTCGTCCTGGGGCAGCCCGGCGCACACGCTCTTGCAGCCCGACTGGTTGTCGCGCCAGTGCACGGTGGCGCCCGCGTGGACGAGCAGATGCAGCAGCGACTCGCTGCCGCGGATGCGCGCCTCGTCGTAGTCGCGGCGGCCGACCGGCGCGAACATGCACGGCAGCGACGTCTCGGTGTTGGTCCCGCAGCTGCTGACGTCGGCGAAGTTGATGACCGGCAGGCGCGCCAGCTCGGGCGTCGTCGGCCGTTCGTAGCCGCTGAGCTGCCAGTTGGCCGCGCGCGCCGTCTCGCCGACGACCAGCACGACGACCAGCGGCCGCTTGCGCGCCGACCACAACGGGCCGGGGGTCGCGTCGAGGCCGAGCTGCCGGCGCGGCTGTGCCGCGCCGCGCGCCTGGGCCGCGGCGACCGCGCCGGTCGACCAGAGGTAGTTGAGCGGCGTCGCGAGATAGCGGATCTCCTTGTGGCCGCGCATCATCGAAGCGAACGGCTTGAACACCGGCAGCAAGGCGACCGCGAAGGCGACCAGCGCGAGCGCGAGGCCGCCGAGCTTGTAGGCGGCGGCGCGTCGCCACGGCTGGGGCACGATCCGCACCCGCCACAGCAGCGCGGCCGGCAACGCCGCGTAGAGCAGCAGGTGGGTCGCCAGGCCCCACGAGATCAGCTCGCGCGCCTCGACCGGGTCGGTGCGCCACACGTTGGTCATCATCGACGTGTCGAGGACGACGCCGTAGGTGCGCATGTAGTGGGTGGCGACCGCGGTCCCGAAGAGAAGGAACGTGAGCAGCGGCTTGACGGTGTAGCGATACGCGAACGGCGCGATCAGCAGGTAGTGCAGCGCGACCAGCATCACGACGAGGGCGAGCGCGAGCCCCGCCACCGGAACGTCGCCGTGCTGCTTGAGCGCAGCGCCGAGGAACAGTCGATTGGCGCTGAAAGCCCAGAACACGCACGCGACGAGGACGAGCTGATCAGCAGTAGCGCTGAAGGCGAGGCGCTGGCTGAGGCGGGTGGGCGACGTCATCGCGGCATTGGACCCGGCGAACCTGAAGGACGCCTGAAGGGCGAGCGCTCGGCCCGGTGGTACCGTGGCACGGATGTCGTTGGCCCCGCGATGCGCCTGCTCCTGATCGAAGACGACGAGCTGCTCGGCGGCGGCTTGTGCGATTTCCTGCGCGTCGACGGCCACGCCGTGGAATGGGCACGCCGGCTCGCCGACATCGAGGCCTACCGGGACGAGCCGTTCGACGCCTACCTGCTCGACTGGCAGTTGCCCGACGGCTCGGGTCTCGAGTGGCTGAAGGCGCGGCGCACCAGCGGCGATGTCACGCCCGTCCTCATGCTGACCGCGCGAGACCTGCTCGACGACCGGCTGCGCGGGCTCGACAGCGGCGCCGACGACTACATCGTCAAGCCGTTCGCGCCGGAAGAGATGGTGGCGCGCGTGCGCGCGATCTGCCGCCGCAGCGCGGGCAGCGCCGGCGCCCGCATCCGCGTCGGCGATGTCGAGGTCGACCTCGTCGCGCGCTGCGCATGGCTCGGCGACGCGCGGATCGAGCTCACGTCGCGCGAGTGGTCGGTGCTCGAGGCGCTCGTGCTGCGGCCCGGGCGCATCGTCACCAAGGCCGAGCTCGAGCGCCTGGTGCTCGGCTTCGAGAGCGAGCTGGCGAGCAACGCGATCGAGGTGCACGTCTCGAGCCTGCGCAAGAAGCTCGGCCGCGAGCTGGTCGAGACGGTGCGCGGCATGGGCTATCGGGTCGGCGTCGCGCCATGAGACAGGCGCCGTCGCCTTCTATCGGCGGCCGGCTGGCGCGCTCGCTCGTGCTGTGGTCCGTGCTGTGGTGCGCCGCGCTCGGCGCGGCGGTGTGGGTGATCGTGCAGGAGGAGGTCGACGAGCTCCTCGACGACTCGCTGCAGAGCGCCGCCGAAGGCCTGATCGGCCCGCTCGCGCTGGGCCTGACCGAGCCGGTCGAGCCTTCGACCCTGGCGCGAGCGCCGAAGACGAGCGGCCGCTTCACCTGGCAGCTGGTCGGCCACCAGGGGCGGACTCAGCTCGCGGCGAGCGCACGCGGCGCCCCGGTCGCGCCGCTGCACGACACGCCGAAGCCCGGGTTCTCGGACGTCCCGGGGTGGCGCGTCTACGGCCAGGCGACCGGTCGCGACGGTCAGATGCTCTACGTCGCCCAGACCACCGAAGAGCGCGCCGAGGCCGGCACCCGGATCGCGTTGGCGGCGCTGTTCGCGGGGGCGCCGATGACGCTGATCGCGGTCCTCTGGCTGAGATCGCGAATTCGCAGCGAGCTCGAGCCGCTGGCCGATCTCTCGCAGCGGCTGGCGCACTACGACCCGATGCAGCCCGGCGCGACCCTCGGGGCGGCCGAGCGCGAGGAGCTGCGACCGGTGCACGCCGCCATCGATGCGCTCGCCGGCCGCCTGGCGCAGCGGATCGCGCACGAGCGCGCCTTCACCTCCCACGCGGCGCACGCCTTGCGCACGCCGCTTGCCGGCATCGACGCGCAGCTGGCCGTCGCCTTGCGCGAGGCAGAGGCATCGCACCGGCCGCGCCTGCAGCGGGTCCGCACGGCGGCGCAACGTCTGCAGCGCGTCGTCGTCGCCTTGCTGGCCATGTTTCGCAGCGGCGCCGAAGTGCAGCGAAGCGAGATCGACGTCGTCGCGCTCGCGGCCCGCCTTCCGGTCGAAGGCCTGGAGATGGAGGCGCGGGGCACGACGCCGCTGAGCGCGGACGCGGACCTGGTCACGGCGGCTGTGCTCAACCTGATCGACAACGCGCAGCGACACGGCGCGCGCTCGGTGATCTTCTCCACGCCGGCCGCCAACGTGCTGCGCGTGCACGACGACGGGCCGGGGGTCGAGCCGGCGCGGCGTCGCGAGCTGCGCGCCGCGATCGATGCGCAGGACTACGCCGGCCGCACCGGCCTCGGCCTGATGCTGGCCGACCTCGTGGCGCGCGCGCACGGCGGCGGCCTGTCGTTGCCCGATGAGGCGAGCGGGTTCGCGGTCGAGCTGAACCTCGGGCCGCGCTGACCGGCGCGGCGAAGCGTGGCGGGCTCCGCCCTTCTCAGGTCGAGCTCACGCCGCCGGCATCTGGAAACCGGGAGTCGACTTCGACAGCGCCTCCTCCTCGGGCGTCATGTCGGTGGCCACGCCCTCGAACAAGGGCGTCGACAGGTAGCGCTCGCCGGTGTCGGGCAGCATGCAGCACAGCACCGAGCCTTGCGGTGCGCGCTCGGCGACCTGGATCGCGGCCGCGAGCGAAGCGCCGCCCGAGATGCCGGTGAAGATGCCCTCCTCGACGGCGAGCCGGCGCGACCACGCGATCGCGTCGGGCCCGGCGATCGGGATCAGCTCGTCGTAGTAGTGCTTGTCGACCGACTCCTGCAGCACGTAGGGAATGAAGTCGGGCGTCCAGCCCTGGATCGGATGCGGCGTGAAGGCGGAGTGGCTGCCGGCCGGCGAGTGGTCGGCGCCGCGCTCCTGCGCGATGCCGCTGCCGAGCAGCTGGGCGATCGTGGGCTCGCTGAGGACGATCTTGGTGTCCGGGCGCTCCTTGCGCAGCACGCGCCCGACGCCGGTGATGGTGCCGCCCGTGCCGTAGCCCGTGACCCAGTAGTCGAGGCGCTCGCCCTTGAAGTCGGCGAGCAGCTCGCGCGCCGTCGTGTTCTCGTGGATCGTCGCGTTGTCGGGCGTCTCGAACTGGCGCGCGTAGAACCAGCCGTTGGCTTCGGCAAGCTCCTGCGCCTTTCGGTACATGCCCATGCCCTTGGCCGTGCGCGGCGTGAGGACCACCTTGGCGCCGAGGAAACGCATCATGCGGCGCCGCTCGATCGAGAACGAATCGGCCATCGTGACCACCAGCGGATAGCCCTTGGCGGCACAGACCATCGCCAGGCCGATGCCGGTGTTCCCGCTCGTCGCTTCGACCACCGTCTGCCCCGGCTTGAGATCGCCGCGCCGCTCGGCGCCTTCGATGATGCTGATCGCCAGGCGGTCCTTGACCGACGCCGCCGGGTTGAAGAACTCGGCCTTCACGTACATCCGCACATGCTTCGGCGCGATGCGGTTGATGCGGATGCAGGGCGTGTCGCCGATGGTGTCGACGACGCTGTCGTAGAGGCGTCCGCGACCCTGGGTCTTGCGGGAGGCTTGCGAGGTCATTGAACGGCTCCTGCCAGTGTTGAGAAAAGGGGGCTGCAAGCGTACGTCATCACTGCACCAGCTTGTCGGCGCGATCGAGCACCGACGGCGGCACCGTCAGGCCGATGCGGCTCGCGGTCTTCAGGTTGATGACCAGCTCGAACTTGGTCGGCTGCTCGATCGGCAGATCGGCCGGCCGGGCGCCTCTCAGGATCCGGTCGACATAGCGGGCACCGTCGCTGCCCTCGGTCTGGTAGCCCGGCCCGTAGGCGAGCAGGCAGCCGTTCTCGGCATAGTCGGTGCGGGCGCAGATCGACGGCAACTTGCTCTCGACGGCCAGATCGGCGATCAGCTTCTGGTTCGAGTTGGCGACCGGGTTCAGCGTCACCCAGACGGCATGGTTGCGTGCCTTGACGGCGTCCCTGAACGCGGCGTGATAGTCCTCGACCGTGCTCACCTGCATCGAGTAGAGCTGGAGCCCGAGCTTGTCGGCGGGCTCCTTGCTGGCCTCCCACTGGGGAATCGAGCCGGGTGCTTTCGGGTCCCAGAGCACCGCCACGCGCGTGAGCTTGGGCAGGACTTCCTTGAGAAGCTCCAGGCGCTTGCCGGTCAGGACCGCGGCGACGTTGGTGATGCCGGTGATGTTGCCACCGGGGCGGGCCAGGCTTTCGGCCAGGCCGGTGGCGATGGGATCGGTCACGCCCATGAAGACGATCGGAACGGTCGACGTCGACTTCTTCGCCGCCACGGCGGCGTTCGACGTGACCGCGACGAGCAGGTCGATGTTCATGCGAACGAGCTCGGCGGCGTGCTCGGGAAGCCGCTTCAGGTCGTCGCTTTCGTGGCGGTATTCGATCTGGATCGTCTGGCCTTCGACGTAGCCCAGCTCGCGCAGCCCCTGGCGAAACGCGGCCAGCCGCGGCGCGTCAGCGGTCGCGGAGACGGCTGCGAGATAGCCGATGCGGGGAATCTTCCTGTGGGGCTGCGCGCCCGCGCCAAGGCTCACCGCCAAGAGCAGCGCGCAGATCACGAGCCGGTGAATCGTCGCCATCGAGAGCTTCCCTGTCCGGTGCCCGAGGCGCGCTCGCCGCGCCGCCTCGAAGGCATCGCATTCCGTTCCGGGCTCGCATGCTAGTCCCTCGCCACCGACAATCTGCTGTCGCCCCGTCCGGAAGAACTACCCGTGAAGACCTACGACATCGAAGTGCAGCGACTGAAGTCGGTCCGGCACGACAAGGGCGTGATCGAGCTCGGCATCGAGGCGCTGGTGCTGCCCCGGCCGGTGCGTGACGGCGAGCCTTCGATCAGCGGCCTTCGCCTTCCCGTCGAGCACGCCCGCTCGTTGCTCATCCTGCTCAGGCAGCAGCTCGCCGAGCTCGACAAGGCGCAGCCACGAAGTCGGCGCTCCGGCCGCAGCTGAGCGCGCGAGCGGCCGGCGCGACGGCGTCATTGCAGGGGGGCGCGACGTTGCCGGCGATCGTCGCGAGCCGTCGCCGCAGCCACCGTCGCGTTCAGCCCGCCTGCAAGCCCGCGCCTTCGATTCCGGCGATGCAGATCGCTTCGTCCTCGTCGCCGGTGCCGCCGCTCGCGCCGGCGGCACCGATGACGCGGCCCTCGGCGTCCTTGATCAGCACCGCGCCGGTCTGCGGGATGAACTTGCCGTTGCCGGTGGCAGCGAGGGCGCCGAAGAACGCCGGCAGGTCCTTGGCGCGCTGGGTGAGCACGCGCGACGCGGCGCCCATGGCGATCGACGCCCACGCCTTGCCGGTGGCGATGTCGATCCGGAACATGCTCGCGCCGTCCTGGCGCTGGGCGCTCCGGGTGTGGCCGGCGGCGTCGAGCACCACCACCGCCATCGGCTTGTAGCCGGCTTCGGCGGAGCGCTTCAGGGCGAGCGCGATGATCGTGTTGGCCTGGTCCAGGGTGATGTCCATGGGCGGATTCGATGCGGCGGTTGGCGGGACGTCCTAGTGTGGCGGATTCGGCCCGAGCCGGCCCGCACCGATCGGCTGCAACCCTTCACAATCGAGCTCGTCCGCCCGGACTTCCTTGCGATGATCGACCTCAGCACCCTCGGCACCCTCGGCATGACGGAGATCGTCCGTCTGCAGAACCAGCTCCAGAACGAGCTGCGGCGCCGCTTCGAGCGTTCGCTGCTGATGGCGTTCTCGGACATCGTCGGCTCGACGCCGTATTTCGCCCGCTTCGGCGATGCGGTCGGCCGCCAGCTGCACCAGCTTCACTTCGATCTGCTCGGGCAGGCCGCCACCGACGCCCACGGTCGCATCGTCGATGCGGTGGGCGACGGCGTGTTCTGCGTCTTTCCGGGCGCCGACGCCGGCGTGCGCGGGATCGTCGCCTTCCAGCAGGCGATGGCGCGCGAGAACGCAGGCCGGGCGCGCGAGCACCAGCTATCGGTCCGCATCGGCCTGCACTGGGGGTCGGTGCTGACCGACGGGACGCTGGTGACGGGCGACTCGGTGCACGTCGCGGCGCGGGTCGCGCGGACCGCCGAGCCGGGCGGGGTGTGCCTGACGCGCCAGGTCTTCCTCGAGTTCGGCCCCGAGCTGCGCCTGCATTGCCGGCCGATCGGCACGCGCGAGCTGAGGGGGGTCACCCAGCCGTTCGACCTCCTCGAGCTCGACTGGCGCGACCCTTCTGCGTTCCCGCGCCGGGTGCTGATCGAGGAGACCGAGCAGCAGATCGCGCTGCCGCAACAGGACATCGTCAGCTTCGGCCGACTGCACGAGCCCGAGGGGGCGCGTGCCAACGACATCGTCCTGTTCCATCCCGATCCGGTTCGCTCGCGCCAGATCAGCCGCTGGCATTTCGAGCTGCGCCGTGCGCCCGACGGCCTGCGCCTGCGCACGCTGTCGGACGGCGTCACCACCATCGACGGCCAGCCGGTCGGCAAGGGCGTCGAAGTGCCGGTGCGCAGCGGCACGCGGATCGGCGTCGCCAACACCCTGACCCTGCGCCTGGCCGGCCCGGCGCATGCTGCGGCTGACGACGAGGACAGCCGGACGATGGTCATCAATCCCGATTCGGTGAACTGACCGCCTGTCGGCAAAGCGCCGCCGGTCGGGTGGCAGGATTTGTCAGCTCGGGCACGGTACGGTCCTTGCCTCTTCCCTCTCGATGGACTCGCACGGGATCAGATCGAAGTCGCCGACGGAGTGCTTTGCCTGGCACTACGCGTTCTTCGCGCGCCTCGCCAACCGCAAGGCGCCGGGCTCGGCCGCCCAGCTCCTGCACCTGACCCAGGCCGTTCACGCCTTTCGCGGCCACCTCGACCCGATCCGCGTCGCCGACGAGGTGTTGCTCACCTGGCCCTTCGATGTGCCGGAATCGGGCGCCTGAAGCGACCACCTGACGAGAACCGGTCCGCGGCCCCCGAGGCCTGCGCGGCCCGCTCATCCGACGCCTTGCACAATGACGTCCATGAGCGCCCCCCTTCCGCCGTTCGAAGTCCTTCCCCGCGACCTCTCGGCCTATCGTGCCGGCAACACCGGCATCGATTACGTGCATCGCTTCGAGTCCGGCCGGCCGGGACCGCACGTGATGGTCAACGCGCTGACCCACGGCAACGAGTTCTGCGGCATGGTCGCCGTGTGCCACCTGCTCGACAGCGGCGTGCGTCCGAACATCGGCACGCTGACGCTGAGCTTCGCCAACGTCGCTGCCTACGAAACCTTCGACACCGGCAATCCGTTCGACAGTCGGCTGATCACCCACAACCTGAACCGGATCTGGTCGCCGGCCTGGCTCGACGGCAACGAAGACAGCGTCGAGCTGCGCCGAGCGCGGGACATGCGCGCGGCGGTCGCGGCTGCCGACCACATCCTCGACATCCATTCGACCAGCCAGGACGTCGTCCCGTTCTGGGTCTATCCCGCGTTCGAGCGCAACGCCGCGGTGGCGCGGTCGCTGCCGCGGCCGGTGGTGCACCTGGTCATGCCGGCCGGTCTCGGCTCGGGAACGCCGCTGATCCAGCACGGCTCGCACGGGCAGGCCGAAGGACCCGGCGCCGCGCTCGTCGTCGAATGCGGCCAGCACTTCAAGCAGGCGAGCGCCGAGGTCGCGATCGACGTCGCCACGAATTTCCTCGCCCACTTCGGGCTGGTCGATCGGCCGGTGCCGCGCGCAGCGACGCCGCCGCGCCGCTTCGAGCTGCTGCGCACGCACGTGATCCAGAACGAACACTTCGCGTTCGCGCGGCCGGTGATCGGCTTCGAGACCTTCGCGGCCGGCGAGCTCATCGCCACCGACGGCGCGCTCGAGATCCGCGCGCCGTGCGACGACTGCACGATCTTCATGCCGGCGCGCCAGGCGATCGTCGGGCGCGAAGGCGTCTACCTGACCAGACCGATCCTTTCATGACGACGGTTCCCACGCCAAGGTTGTACCCAACATGACCGAAGCACTGGTATCGATCGATCTGCAGAACGACTACTTCCCGGGCGGGACGTTCGACACGACGGTTCGCGCCGCAGCCGACCTCGGATTCCCGTGCTCGCTCGCCCAGGATAGCTGTGCCACGCGTGCGCTGCAGTTCGGCGTCGAGCGCGTCGAGGCCGACAAGGTCAATCACCCTGACGGAAAGCGAGCCACCGGCACAACTTCCAAGGAGACTCGAGATGAGGCGCTATCTCCTATCGGCGGTCCTGGGATTTCTTCTCTTCGGCGGCGCACTTCCCGCACAGGCGCAGACGACGTCCCTCGTGGGCACCTGGCGCAGCGGCAGCTTCGCCTACACGTTCAACGGCGACGGGACGTATGTCTACGTCGGCGCGATGGGCACGAGCACGATGCAGACGCAGATTTCGGAGCAAGGGACCTATAGCGTGTCGGGGAACGTTCTGACTGTTGCCAGAAAGCGCGGGGTCATCACGAACACCAACAACTATCGCCAGGTCCTGGGGGCGGAGGTCACGACCTTCCCGTTCCGAGCTGGCAATACGCCGAACGGCCCGGCGATTCAACTCATGTTTCCGGACGGGCGAGGGCAGATCTTCTACCGGCAGTGATCAGCGGAGCAAGCGGGAGAGACCCGCGGGGATCAGCGCCCTCCGCGTGCCGCCTCTCCGATCAGCCCTTCCACCCACCGGCTCGTTCGCAGCGCGCGCGCTTCTGCCGGCAGCGAGTCGAGCAACGACTTCGCCTCGCCGATCAGCGTCTTCGCCTGCGCCGGATCGGCCGCCGCCGATGCGACCAGCGCCTGCGCCAGGTCGATCTTGTGCATCTGGTCGTCGGTGTCGAGCGCGTGCAATTCGCGCTCGAAGGCGAGGGCCTTCGCGGCGAGCGGGCGCGCCTCGTCGACGCGGCCGAGGCGGGCCAGGACCAGCGCCGACAGCGCCTGGTCGTTCGCCTGCTCGCGCTGCGTTTCGGTGTTGTCAGCCCGCAGATCGCGCCGCGCCGACGCAAGCCATTGCACATGGCGTTCGGCGGCGGCGAGATCGTTGGCCTCGATCTCGACGCGGACCATGCCCGAATGCAGGCGACGCAGCATCGAAGCCCAGGTCTGGCGTCGGCCCGGCTCGGCTCCGGGGTCGACCTGCAGGAGCGCGTCGCGGGCGCCCTTGGCAGCGCGGCGTGCGGCCCCCGGGTCGCCGCGGGCGACTGCGTACTCCACCTGGAGAATGGGGAACGTGCGCGACCAGAAGCGGCGGTCGTACGAGCTCGCGGGGAACGACTGGACCCAGCTCTCGAGGATCCGCGTCGCGTCCGCCCACTGCCGCTCGGCCTGCGCGAGCTCGCCCCGCTCGGCGTTGGTGGTCGTTGCGAGAAACGTCTGGTAGCCGAGGTTGCCTTGCGCGATCGACGACTTTGCCGCGACCGCGGCCTCGAGCTCTGCGTTCTGCAGGAACTTCTCCGCCGCTTCGCGCGGACGCCCCAGGTCCCAGAGCGCGCCACCGCCGTTGATGCGCGAGATGCCGAGGTTGCTGACCGTGATCACGTTCGAGGGGTCGACGCGCGACAAGGTCAGCCAGTCCGCGGCCCCCGCATCCGACGACTCGAGCCGGCGCGTCTGCTGCAACAGCCCGGCGTACGCCGTGGTGTTGTTCGAGGCCACCAGGGCGCGGCCGCGGAGCGCGATCATGTGCGTCGGCTGGCGGTCGAGCACCGTGGTCGCGACCGTGCGCGCCTCTTCGCCGACGCGCAGGGCGTCGCCGGCCCGGCCGGCCGCGGTGAGGGCGTCCATCAACCACGCCGACGTGATCACGAAGTTGGCGGCGGCGTCGTTGTCTGCGCGCAGGCCGTCGACCCCGCGGTAGGCCTCGACGGCAGCGTCAAGGGTCACCAGCGCCTCGGCGTTGCGATTGGTTCGCTGCTGCCCGAATCCGAGCTGGGTCAGCGCGGCGGCCTGCGCGCGGCGCACCGCGGTGCTTGCGTCGGGCGCGGCCACCGCTTCCTTGAGCACATCCACTGCGCGCTGCGCCGGCACCATCGCTTCGGTTGGCTGGGAGTTGTACAGGACGCGTGCCTGGCCCGAGAGCGCGAGGGCGAGGCCGATCGTCGTCGGCTCGCTCATGTCACCGCGCGCGCGCAGCGCGTCGAGCGTCGCGATCGCGGGCTCGAGCACTTTGCGCGCTTCCTCGACGCGGCCCTGGTTGCGCAGCACGACGCCGTAGCGCGCCTGCGCGAGCGCCTGGTTGCGCCTCGTCTCGTCGCCGCGCAGTTCGGCGGGCAGGCCGTCGTAGTAGGTGAGCGCGCGCTTGGCCAGCTCGCCGACGATCTCGAGCCGGCCGACGGGCTCGAGCTCGCGGTAGAAGTCGTCGAGCAGGTAGACGATCAGGCGCTCGGATTCGCCGCGTGCCGCCTCGGCGATGGCGCGGGTCTTCTGCGCCTCGTGCATGCCGTAGATCCCGAACGCCGCCGCGACCGCCGCGCCGATCGCGAGCAGGATGCAGGCGCCGGCGATCTGGCGCGCACGCACCAGCGCGCGCCGAGTTGCCGCCTCGCGCTCGCGCTGCGCCGCCAGCGCCGCCTCGGCCGCCTCGCGCGCCTCGCGCTCGTGGCGCGCCTGGCGCGCCGCCGCGACGACGCCGCAGAGGACGTCGTGCGTCAGCTCGACGCGGCGCACGTCGAGCCGCTCCTCGACGCGCAGCAGGCGCCGGTCGACGAGGGTGGCGAGCGCGTCGGGAGCGGCGCCGGCATCGGCGAACGCCTTGACGACGCGCTCCTGGGCGATGTTCTCGCGAAACCCCGAGTCGGTGAGCAGCTGGTCCTCGATGAAGCGATGCACGCCGGGCGGCTGGTCGGCGAGGGCGCGCTGGTAGAACTCGGCGAGGATGGTCGCGTGCGAGCCGGCCAGCAGGTCGGCCGAAATCTCGGCCCTGCGCTGGGCGATCCGCGCCGCGTTCAGCTCGCGGCAGATCAGGCTCAGAAGTGACGGCTCGACCTCGGCGTTGCGCAGCTCGGCGCCGCCGGCGACGAAACGGACGATCGATTCGGCGACCTCCTGCGAGACGAGCGCGCCGCCCGGCTTGATGACAGCATCGAGCGCCTGCTCGCCGGTCATGCGCGCAAGTCGCATGCGATTCTGCGTGATGCTCGGCATCGCGCTCTTCAGCGACTCGAGGTGCGCCAGGTAATCCTCGCGCAAGGCGATCAGGATGCGGTAGTCGCTGCGCGCGAAGTCGAAGCGCTCGACGATCGAGTCGTCGCTGTCGAGGCGCGCCTCGAGGGCGCGCGGCGGGCGGTTCTCGCCGAGGTCTGCTAGCTCCTGGACGAACTCGGCGGCGCGGGCGCGGCCGAAGTCGTTGCCCTGCGCGAGGGTGAAGATCTCCTCGAACTGGTCGAAGATCAGGAGCGGCGTGAGGGTGCGGCCGTCGGCATCCTTGAGCAGGTCGTCGCGGTGATGGAGGAACTCCCAGAGCGACTCGTCGTCGACGGCTGCGCCGGTCTGCGTCCAGGTGCCGGACGCGAGCGTCTCGCGGAACACTGCCTGCTTGATCTGCACCGCCGGCGACGGCGAATCGCGGCCGTAGTCGAGCCGCACATAGACCGGGCAGTAGCCGGCAGGCCGCAGCTTCGGGACCAGCCCGGCGCGCAGGATCGAGGTTTTGCCCAGGCCGCTCTGGCCGAAAAGCACGGTGAGAAGCTTCCGTTGCACGCGCCGCGCCAGCTCGGCGATCTCGTCCTCGCGGCCGTAAAAGAAGGCGCGCGTCGATTCACTGAACGAGTTGAGCCCGAGCCAGGGCTGTGCAGGATCGATGGCGGGCTCGGTCATGGGCGCGGATCATCACACACGGGCGAGGCGGCGCGAAGCCGCCGGTCGCATTCGGTTTGACCGCTCCGGAGTCTTCGCCGACACTCGGCCGCGATGCCTCGCCGCCCCGTCCCGACATGAGCGCCGTGCTGCATTCCGCGCATCCAACCACGCTCGACGACGACGCCTGGGACGACCTGCTCGACTACATCGAGGATCGGCGCGTCATTCCGATCGTCGGGCCCGAGCTGCTGCGGGTCGAGACCGACACCGGCCCGAGGCTTCTCTACGAGTGGCTCGCCGAGAAGCTGGCGGTGCGCCTCGGTGTCGACACGTCGCTGCTGCCGGACGCGTACACGCTCAACGACGTGGTGTGCTGGTTTCTCTCGTCGCGCGGCCGCCGCGAGGAGGCATATGCCCGGCTGCGCGGCGTGCTGCGCGACTCGGCGTTCGCGCCGCCGCGCGCGCTCGCGCAGCTGGCCCAGATCACCGACTTCGACTTGTTCGTGAGCACGACGTTCGACCCGCTGCTCGAGCAGGCGATCAACGCCGAGCGCTTCAATGGCGCTGCCTCGACCGAGGTGATCGCCTACGCGCCCAATCGCGTCAACGATCTGCCGACCGAGCGCGAGCGCCTGTCGCGGCCCGTGGTCTATCACCTGCTCGGCCGCGTCTCGGCGTCACCGACGTACGTGCTCTCGGACGAGGACCTGCTCGAGTTCATCTGCGGCTTGCAGAGCGAGCACCTCGCGCCGGAAAAGCTGTTTCACGAGCTCGAGCACAGTCACCTGCTGCTGATCGGCGGCAACTTCACCAACTGGCTGGCGCGCCTCTTCCTGCGCATGGCCAAGCGGCGGCGCCTCTCCGATCCGCGCGACGTCGGCGAAGTGCTTGCCGATGGCCACAGCGCCGGCGACCGCCGGCTGATGTCCTTCCTGCAGCAGGTCAGCGTGCGCACGCGCGTGTTCGCCGGAGCCGAGGAGTTCGTCGCCGAGCTGCACGCGCGCTGGATGGCGCGAGCGTCGAAGCGGCCGGGCTGGCAGCGTCAGCCCGCGGCGCAGGAGCGGCAGCTCGCGACGGTGCTGTTCGCCGACATCGTCGGCTCGACCGAGCGCGCTGCTCGCATGGGCGATCGCGCCTGGCAGGAATTGCTGCAGCGCTTCGTCGCCACGGCGAGCGCTGCGATCGCGGCGCACCGCGGCCGTCTCGTCGACACCGCCGGCGACGGCGTCTTCGCGACCTTCGACGGGCCCGCGCGCGCCGTGCAGTGCGCGCTCGCGCTGGCGCGCGAGGCGGGCACGCTCGGCTTCGCGATCCGCGCCGGGCTGCACACCGGCGAGATCGAATCGAGCGGCGACAAGGTCGCCGGCATCGCGGTGCACATCGGCGCGCGCGTGATGAGCCTGGCGGGCGCGGGCGAAGTGCTCGTGTCCGGCACGGTCAAGGACCTGAGCGCCGGCGCCGGGTTCGACTTCGAGCCGCGCGGAGCTCAGGTGCTGAAGGGCGTTCCCGGCGAGTGGGTGCTGCATCGGGTGATCGGCAGTTGACGATCAGCGCAGGTCGCCTGCTGCGCGGGCCTGGCCTCGGCCGTCGTGCTGCCTGGCGGATTTCCCTCAGCGCTTCGGCACGGCCGCCAGGAAATCCGCCAGCTGCGCCTTCCAGAAGCGCGCCATCCCGGTCGTGCCATGGCCGCGAGTCTCTTCGCTCGCCGGGATGAGGTAGAGCCGGGCGCCTTTCACGCGCGGCAGCTCTCGCTCCATGATGCCGAGTTCGGGCGGATTGCGCTCGTCGTCGGCGGAGTTGATCGCGAGCACGCTGGCGCGGATCTGCCCGAGGCCGGGGGCAGGGTTGTAGTCGCCGGACGACTCCCACTGGTAGAGGAAGTCGTTGGCATCGGCGGTGAACGGTGCCGCCAGGCGCTCGTCGAGCAGCTTGTCGGCCTTCTCTCGCGTCGGCGCGGCCTTGTAGTACGCCTGCGAGCCGCCGATGGAGACGATGCTCCAGAACGCGTTGGCGACCCGAACCGCGCGCGGCTGGGTCTCGTAGTCGCCACCCTTCCAGTCGGGGTCCTTGCGGACGGCGTCGATCAGCATGCGCCGCATCATCCAGTTGCGGCCCGACATCTCGCTCGGCTGGCACGCGAGCGGCACGACGGCGTCCATGAAGTCGGGGTACTTCACCGCCCAGAGCCACGCGTGCATCCCGCCCATCGAGTTGCCGAGGACGAGGCGCAACCGACGGATGCCGAGCCCTTCGGTAACGAGCCGGTGCTGGGCGAGCACCATGTCGTCGTAGTTGTAGCGCGGGAACCTGGCGCGCATTCCGTCGGACGGCTTCGACGATTTCCCGGCGCCGATCGCGTCGGGAAGGATGATGAAGTACTTGCTCGCGTCGAGCGGCTGTCCCGGTGCGAACAGCTCGCCTGCGAACGCCGGCGTCAGCATCCCGGTGCCCGAGCCGGCGGTGCCGTGCAGGACAAGCACCGGCTCGCCCGCCGGCGATCCGATCGTCGTGTAGTGGATTCGCACCTCGGCAAGGACTTCGCCGGTGTGGAAGCGAAAGTCCTTGGCGATCCAGTCGGCTTCCTTCGCTGCGGGATGCTGGGCCAGCGCGGGCAGCGGGCCGAGCAGCGCCACGGCCAGAAGCGCCGCTCGCCACGGCAGAAGGAAAGCTTGCATGGGTCGGGTCTCCGGTTTCGCCTGCCGCGCCCGTGGCGCTGGCGGATCGCGGGCATAGGATAGCCACATGGACCTCGAACTTCGAAGCAAGCGCGCCCTCGTCACCGGCGGCAGCCGCGGCATCGGCAAGGCGATCGCGCGCGGGCTGGCGCTCGAAGGCGCCGCGGTGGCGCTGCTCGCGCGCGACGCCGAGCGCCTCGCCGCCACTGCCGCGGAGCTCGTCAACGAGACCGGCGCGACCGTCGTCGCCGTCGTCGCCGACACGAGCGACGAGGCGCAGGTCGAGCGCGCGTTCGGCGAGGCGGTCGCCGCGCTCGGCGGCGGCATCGACATCCTCGTCAACGCCGCGGCCGAGCCGGGCGGCTACGCTGCGCCGCCGGCGCTCGCCGACATCGACGCCGCCCACCTGCAACGCGAGATCGACGTCAAGGTGATGGGCTACCTGCGCTGCGCGCGTGCGGTCGCGCCGTACATGAAGGCGCAGCGCTGGGGCCGCATCGTCAGCCTCAGCGGCCTGGCCGCGCGCCAGAGCGGCAACACCGTCGGCAGCATCCGCAACGTCGCGGTCTCGGCGTTGACTAAGAACCTCGCGGACGAGCTCGGGCCGCACGGCATCAACGTCACCGTCGTCCATCCCGGCCTGACGCGCACCGAGCGCACCGCGGCGCTGGTCCAGGCGCGCGCCGCGGCGCAAGGCACGAGCGAGGAGGCGATCGAAAAGCAGATGGCCGAAGGCAACTCGATCCGCCACCTCGTCGACGCTCGCGAGGTGGCCGACATCGTCATCTTCCTCTGCTCGCCGAAGTCGGTGGCGATCAACGGCGATGCGATCGCTGCCGGCGGCGGCGCGCCGCGCGCGATCCACTACTGAGCAAAGCCGCTCGGTCGCGCGCGCAGCGCCGCGGCCGCGCCCGTCGCGGGCGCTCAGCGCTTGGTCAGATCAGCGGCGACGAGCACCAGCTCGGCGACGTCGAAGGGCTTCGCGAGGTGCGCCTGGTATCCGGCCAGCAGCGCCCGCTTGCGGTCGTCGGCGCGAGCGAAGGCGGTCAGGGCGACGGCCGGGATCCTCTCGCCCTTCGCCTCTCTGGCGCGCAAGGTCCGCATGAGCTGGTAGCCGTCCATCACCGGCATGCCGATGTCACTGACGATGAGGTGGGGCTTGGCGTGTCGCAACGCCTTCAGCGCCTCCTCGCCCGACGACAGCGCGGTGACGGTCGCCGCCTGATCCTCGAGCACGCGGCGCAGCAGCTCACGCCCGTCCGCCTCGTCGTCGACGACGAAGACGTGCACGCCGTCGAGCGTGGGCAGCAAGGCGCTTCGCGGCCTCGCCGCATCGGCGATCGCCGGCTCTGCCGGCAGGTCGTCGCTTCGCGCCGGCACGGCGGCCAGCGGGAGCTCGACGAAGAAGGTCGCGCCTCGCCCTTCGCCCGGGCTGCTGGCGCGAATAGTTCCGCCGTGCAGCTCGACCAGCTGCTTCGAGATCGCCAGGCCCAGGCCGAGGCCGCCGAAGCTGCGCGTCGTCGAGGCGTCGTTCTGCGAGAAACGATCGAAGACGCGGGGAAGAAAGCTCTCCGGGATGCCGATGCCCGTATCGGCGACGCTCAGCACGGTGCTCGCGCCGGCGCGCCGCAGCACGACGTCGACGCGCCCGCCCTTGCCGGTGAACTTGATCGCATTGCTGAGCAGGTTCCAGACGACTTGCTGGAGGCGGTCGCTGTCGCCGGCCACGGGTGGCGCGTCCGCCTCGAGGCGGCTCTCGAGGCGGATGTCCTTGGCCTTCGCGCCGGGCTCGACCGATTCGATGACGCTTTGCACGATCTCGAGCAGGGACACCTGCTTCACGACGAGCCGGACCTTTCCGGCCATGATCCGGTTGAGGTCGAGCAGGTCTTCGATCAGACGCACCTGCGCGCGCGCGTTGCGATCGATCACTTCGACCGCGCGCTTGATCTCGGCCGGCTTCAGGACATCGGCCCTGAGCTTCAGGACCTGCGTCCAGCCCAGGATCGAGCTGAGCGGGGTCCTCAGTTCGTGCGACAGCGTGGCGAGGAACTCGTCCTTGATTCGCGTCACCCGCTGCGCCTCGATGCGTGCGCTGCGCTCGGCCTCGAGAACCTGCTCGTGCTCCCGGCCGGCGATCTCGAGCGCCTCGGTGCGCTTTTGCCCGGTCAGGTCGCGGGTGAGCTTGGCGAACCCGATCAGCCGCTGCTGCGAGTCGCGCATCGCCGTGATCGTGACCGCGGCCCAGAAGCTGCTGCCGTCCTTGCGGATGCGCCAGCCTTCGTCGAGGAAACGGCCGGTCTCGGCGGCGACCTGCAGCTCGTGCTCCGGCCATCCGCTCTGGCGCGCGTCGGCGGGATAGAAGGTCGAGAAATGGCGGCCGATGATCTCGTTCGCGGCATAGCCCTTGATCCGCTCTGCTCCGGCATTCCACGAGGCGACGATGCCGTTGACGTCGAGCATGAAGATCGCGTAGTCGGAGACGCCCTCGACGAGGAGACGAAAGCGCTCCTCGCTCTGGCGCAGCGACTCTTCGTGGTCGCGCCGATGGGTCAGGTCGCGCGTCACCTTGGCGAACCCGACCAGCGTCCCCGCGGCGTCGCGCAGCGCCGTCACGACGACGTTGGCCCAGAACAGGCTGCCGTCCTTGCGCACGCGCCAGCCCTCGTCCTCGAAGGTTCCGGTCGCCTCCGCGACCTCGAGCTCGCGGGCCGGCAGGCCGGCCTGCAAGGTCTCGGGAGGATAGAAGCGCGAGAAGTGCTGGCCGATGATGTCGTCCGCGGAGTAACCCTTCAGGCGCTCGGCTCCGGCATTCCACGTCAGCACGTGGCCTTGCGGATCGAGCATGAAGATCGCATAGTCCTTGACGCTCTCGACCAGCAGGCGAAAGCGCTCCTCGCTCTGGCGCAGCGTGCGGGGTTCGGGGGCGGCCGGGGAGGTCTTGCTCATCGCGCCGAAACTATCACAGCGGCTTCGCTCGCTTGAATATCTTATCGAGCGCGCCTATCGTTCGTTCCTCTCGACGCCGGATCGACCCTGAACGGGAGAACACACTGCCATGAAGCTGTACCACCACCCGATCTCCACGACCAGCCGCACCATCATGCTGTTCGCCGCCGAAAGCGGAATCCCGCTCGAGATGCAGGTGGTCGAT
>Ga0207681_10000170_pt1 | contig 54110 bp, 45 predicted proteins | sample KBSS53metaG_FD_184324 | JGI IMG/M metagenome (GOLD analysis project Ga0207681, IMG submission 184324) | Switchgrass rhizosphere microbial communities from Kellogg Biological Station, Michigan, USA - KBS S5-3 metaG (SPAdes) (version 2) | ecosystem: Host-associated > Plants > Roots > Rhizosphere... | reverse complement strand
CGGCGCGGCGACTTGTCGGTATCGATCAGCGGCGTGGTGCAGAACGGCGACGGGCTGCCGGTGCTGGGCGAGAACGGCCCGCTGACGGTGCCGCCCGACGCCAAAGTGTCGATCGGCGAGGATGGCGCGGTGCTCGTCGCCGATCCCGCGACGCCCGACCAGCCGCCGCAGCGGATCGACCGCCTGAAGCTCGTCAGCACCAGCGGCTCCAAGCTCGAGAAGGACTTGGCCGGCGTGTTCCGCGTGCCGGCCGGCGGCGTGCTGCCGGTGGACGAGAACGCCAAGGTCATCCCCGCCTCGCTCGAGCAGTCGAACGTCAACACCTCCGAAGTCCTCATCGACATGATCGAGGCGCAGCGCCTGTTCGAGCTGCGCACCAAGCTGATCCAGACCGCGCAGCAGCTCGACGAAGGCTCGTCCAGGCTGATGCGCATCGATAGCTGAAGGTAACGCCAAGCCATGCCCACCAATGCCCTGCACGTCGCGCGGACCGGCCTCGAAGCCCAGGACCAGCGCATGCGCGTGATCGCCAACAACCTCGCCAACGTCTCCACTACCGGCTTCAAGCGCGACCGGGCGAACTTCGCGACGCTCGCCTACCAGGACGCGCGCGTCGCCGGGCAGCAGAGCTCGGGCGAGACCGCCTACGCGACCGGCCTGAACCTGGGCACCGGGGTCGGCATCCAGTCGACCACCCGGATCGAGACGCAAGGCACGCTGGCGACGACGGGCAACTCCTACGACCTCGCGCTCGATGGCGACGGGTACTTCCAGGTCGCGCTGCCCGGTGGGCAGCTAGGCTACACCCGCGCCGGCAATTTCTCGCGCTCCTCGGACGGGCAACTGGTGACGAGCCAGGGCTACGCGGTGCAGCCACCGATCACTGTGCCCGAGGGCACCACCGCCGTCACCGTCGCGCCGGACGGCACCGTGTCGGCGCAGATCGCGGGGCAGGCCGAACCCTCGCAGATCGGGCAGATCACGATCGCCAGCTTCGTCAATCCGGGCGGACTCCAGGCCTCGTCGGACAACTTCATGCTGGAGACCGGCGCCTCGGGCGCGGCGCAGATCGGCATCGCCGGCGAAGGCGGGCGCGGCCACATCCGCCAGGGCATGCTCGAGGGCTCCAACGTCAACATCGTCGAGGAGCTGGTCGACATGATCGAGACCCAGCGCGCCTACGAGATCAATTCCAAGATGATCTCCTCGGTCGACGAGATGCTCAAGAACGCGAACCAGACGCTGTGAGGGCGATGATGTCTCCCTCGATGCAGATCGCCACGCGCATCCTGGGCGCGCTGGCCGGGGCCGCACTCGTCAACGCGCTGCTGCCCTATCCTGCCCACGCCCGCCGGGTGGTGAGGCCGAGCGGCTTCGAGGCGACGCTGCCGGTCGTCGCGCCCGAGGTCGTACCGGCGAACGGCGCGATCTTCCAGCCGGCGGGCGGCTACGCGGCGCTCTACGAAGGCCTGCGCGCGCGCCGGATCGGCGATCCGCTGACCATCCGCCTGGTCGAGAGCACCAGCGCGTCCAAGGCGGTGAACGCGAAAAGCCAGAAGGGCGGCGACGCCTCGATCACGCCGCCGAGCGCCGGGCCGCTGTCGTTCCTGAACCCCAACGCGCTTAAAGCGGGCTCCGCCTCGTCGTTCAACGGACAGGGCAATGCGGGCCAGACCAGCACCCTCACCGCGACGCTCGCCGTCACCATCGCCGAGGTTCGCGCCAACGGCACCGCACTCGTCAGGGGGGAAAAGCAGATGCTGCTCAGCCAGGGCAACGAGTGGGTCCGCTTCTCAGGGATAGTGCGCCTGGCCGACGTCGACGCCGACAACACCGTGCCCTCCAGCCGCATCGCCGACGCGCACATGGAGTATTCCGGCAAGGGCGCGCTGCAGACGGCGAGCAGGCAGGGCTGGCTGGGCCGGTTCTTCAACCGGATCTCGCCGTTCTGATGGGTGGGTTCTCAACTCCTTCTTCCCCCTCGATGGGGGAAGGATACGAAGGCTTGGCGTCGCAGACGCCTAGCCGGAGTTGGATAGGGGTGAGCTCTCGCCCTGGCGCTACGCTGCGCGGAGAGCACACCCTCATCCAAGCTTCGCTAGCGACCTGCGGCCGCAAGCTGCGCTATCCTTCCCCCATCGAGGGGGAAAGACAAGGGCTGCTCCGCCTGCTCATCGGCTTGCTCTTCGTGCTCACCGTCGGCCTACTCCTCACCTCCCCCGCCCACGCCGAGCGGGTGCGCGACCTTGGCCAGTTCCAGGGCGTGCGCACCAACCAGCTCACCGGCTACGGCGTGGTCGTGGGCCTGCCCGGCACCGGCGACGACAACCTGGAATACCTGACCCAGGCGATGAAGGGCGTCTCGGGCCGCATGGGCCTGACCCTGCCGCCGGGCGTGGCCCCGGGCCTCAAGAACGCCGCCGCGGTGATGATCACCGCCGACCTGCCCGCCTTCGCCAAGCCCGGCCAGCGCCTCGACGTGACCGTCTCGACCATCGGCAAGGCCAAGAGCTTGCGCGGCGGCGCGCTGATCCTGACGCCGCTCTACGGCGCGGACGGCCAGATCTACGCGATGGCGCAAGGCAACCTCGCGGTCGGCGGGTTGGACGTGGGCGGCAAGGACGGCTCGAACGTCACCATCAACATCCCCACCGTGGGCCGCATCGCCGATGGCGGCAGCGTCGAGCGCACGGTCGCGACCGGATTCGACGATGGGGCCGCGCTGCGCTGGAACTTGTTTTCCGCCGACTTCCTGACCGCCGCGCGCGTGCGCGACGCGATCAACCGCCGCCTGCCCGGCACCGCCAGCGTGGAGGACGGCGTCTCGCTCTCGCTGCGCCTGCCGCAGGAAGCCGACACCCGCGCCAGCCTGATGGCGATGATCGAGATGATCGACGTCGATCCGGCGGAGACCCCGGCGCGCGTGATCGTCAACAGCCGCACCGGCACGGTCGTCATCAACAGCGCCGTGCGCGTCTCGCCCGCCGCGATCAGCCACGGCAAGCTCACCGTCCGCATCGAGGAGAGCCCCTCGGTGGTCCAGCCCGCGCCGTTCAGCAAGGGCCAGACCACGGTGGAGCAGCGCTCCAACATCAAGGTCGACGAGGCCGATCGCAAGGTCGCGCTGTTCAAGCCGGGCGCTTCGTTGTCCAAGATCGTCGACGCGCTCAACATGCTCGGCGTCACCCCGTCCGACCTCGTCGCCATCCTCGAGGCGCTGAAGCAGGCCGGCGCGCTCAAGGCCGAGATGGTGGTGATATGACGCCTGTCGTCTCCCCCACACCGGGCGTCACCCCGGCCGGCACGCCGGCGAAGACCGACCGCGAGAAGCTTTCCGAAACGGCCCGGCAGTTCGAGGCGATCTTCGTGCGCCACATGCTCGCCGCCGCGCGCAAGACCGACTTCGGCTCCGACCTGTTCGGCAGCGAGGCGCTCGGCACCTTCCGCGAGATGCAGGACGACCGCTTCGCCGAGATCACCGCGCAGACCGGCTCGCTGGGCCTCGCGACCCTGATCGAGGCGCAACTCGCGCGCCTGCTGCCGACGGCGGCCGGCACCGCGAAGTCGGAAGGCTAGGCGATGGCGTCCGATCTCCTGGCGATCGCACGCAGCGGCACCAAGGCCGCCCGCGCCGCGCTCGACGTCACCGCGCAGAACATCGCCAACGCCTCGTCCGACGGCTTCGTGCGCCGCTCGGTCTCGCTGTCCGAAGTCTCGGCGGCGGGCGGGGTCGGGCGCACCGGCGACATCTCGCTCTCGGGCGTGCGGATCGACGGCGTCACCCGCAACGCCGACTTGTTCCGCCAGGCCGAGGTGCGGCGCACGGGCGCGGACGCGGCGCGCGCCGATGCCGAGGTCAACGGGCTGGAGAACGTCGAGGCCGCTGTCGAACAGGCCGGCGTCTACGATGCGACGGTCGACTTCGAAGGCTCGCTCAAGCAGCTCGTCTCCGATCCCACCGACGGCAGCCTGCGCGCCGCGGTGATCGAGAGCAGCCGCGCGCTTGCCAGCAGCTTCAAGGTCGCCTCGACCAGCCTCGATGCCGCCGGCAAGGGGCTGCGCTTCCAGGCGCAAGACGACGTCGACCAGGTCAACCTGCTTGCCGGAGAGCTGGCACGGGTCAACTCGCGCCTCTCGCGCGCGACCGAAGCCTCGAGCGACCAGTCCACCCTGCTCGACCAGCGCGACAACCTGCTCCAGCAGCTCGGCACACGCATCGACACGACCGCGACGTTCGCGCCCGACAAGACCGTGGAAGTGCGCATCGGCGGCAGTGGCGGCCCGGTGCTGCTGAGCGGCCAGGCCACGAGTCCCCTGGCGATGACGATGGCGAGCGATGGTACGATCGGCTTCACGCTGGGCGGCGGCGCAGTCACCGCCTCGTCCGGCGCGCTTGCCGGGCGCGGCCAGGCGCTCACCCAGCTGGCGGCGACGCGCGGCAAAGTCGACGCGGTGGCGGCCAGCGTCATCGCCGCGGTCAACACCGCGCAGGCCAACGGCGTCGATCTCAACGGAACGGCCGGCCAGCCGCTGCTGTCGGGCACCGGCGCGGGCGACATCGCGCTCGCCCAGACCGATGGCGCCAGGATCGCCACCGCGCCCGCCGGGTCCAGCGCCAACAGCCGTGACACTGGCAACATCGCCGCGCTGCGCACCGCCATCGACACCGCCGACCCGGCGGGCAAGCTCGACGCGGTGCTGTTCGACATCTCCAGCGCCGTCGCCGGCCGGACCGTCACGCGCGATGCGCTCGATGGGATCGCCAGCAACGCCAAAGTCGCGCTCCAGGCGCAGGCCGGCGTCGATCTCGACCAGGAGGCGGTGAACCTCGTGCGCTACCAGCAGGCCTTCCAGGCGTCCGGGCGCGTGATGCAAGTCGCCAGCAGTCTCTTCGACACGCTCTTGAACATCCGCTGAGGCGCTTATGACGATCGTTTCCTCCAGCACCGGCGCCTTCTTCGAGCGAGCCCGACAGGACATGACGGCGCTGCGCAGCCAGACCGAGCAAGTGCAGTCGCAGATCGGCAGCGGCCAGCGGCTCGACCGCTCGTCCGACGATCCGGTCGCCGCCTCGCGCCTCAGGATGCTCGCCCGCAGCGACAAGCTGGCCAAGATCGACAGCACCAGCGCCAACCGCGCCAGCGCCGACCTGACGCTGGCCGACGCGGCGCTCTCGGACATCGCCGATGCCATCGGCCGCGCCAAAGTGCTGGCGCAGCAGGCCGCGAACGGCACCATGACCGACCAGCAGCGCGCCAGCATCGGCAAGGAGCTGGAGGCGTTGCACGGCAGCATCCTGCTGCTGGCCAACAGCGAGGACTCCACCGGCCATGCCCTGTTCGGCGGGCAGAGCGCGAACCAGGCCTATACCCTCGATGCCGCCGGCAACGCGGTCTACGTCGGCAGCGGCACATCGGGCGAGCTGCCGCTCGGCGAAGGGCAGAGCGTCACCCGCTCGCTCACCGGACCGGAGTTCCTGAACTTCACGACAGCGAGCGGTTCAGGCGACCTCATGGGCACGATCAAGACGCTGGCCGATGCGCTGCAAGGCGGTTCGCCCGACCCGGCCGGCGCGGCCCGCAATTCGCTCGACGCGCTCTCGGCCGGGCTCGACGCGGTCACCACCGGGCAGACCATCATCGGCGCGCGCCTCGCCTGGATCGATGTCGCCGGGCAGCAGCGCACCAGCCGCGACGAACTGCGCGCGGGCGAGGAGATGGATGTCGGCGGCACCGACACCGCAAGCTCCATCGCCAAGCTGCAGGAGATGATGGTCGTGCTGCAGGCGAGCCAGGCCAGCTTCGCCAAAGTCGCTGGCTTGAGCCTGTTCAACCAACTGAACTGAAGCGCGGCCCCGCGCCCGAGGAATTCGTCGCATGTTTGCTGGTATCGGTGTCGTCATCCTGCTCGTCATGGTCTTCGGCGGCTTCGCCCTGACCGGCGGCGCGCTCGGGCCCGTGATGGAGGCCATCCCCCACGAGATGCTGATCATCGGCGGCGCCGCCGTCGGCGCGGTCGTCACCGGCAACTCGATGCACGAGCTCAAGGCGCTCGGCGGCGGTTTCGCCAAGGTGTTCAAGGGCCCCAAGCACAACAAGCAGGACCACATGGACGCGATCATCCTGACGAGCCGGCTGATGAAGCTGCTGCGTTCCGAGGGGCCGGTGGCGCTCGAAAGCCACGTGCAGGACCCCAAGTCCTCCTCGCTCTTCGCCGAATTCCCGCGCCTGATCGCCAACAAGGCGCTCGTCGATCTCATCTGCGACACGCTGACCCTGATCGTCGTCTCCTCGGGCACGCTCGAGGTCCATGCCGTCGAGGATGTGATGGACAATGCGATGAAGACGCACTTCCACGAGTTCCACGAGCCGCAACATGCGCTGCAGAACCTGGCCGACGCCCTGCCCGCGCTGGGCATCGTCGCGGCGGTGCTCGGCGTGGTGAAGACGATGGGCTCGATCGACAAGCCGCCCTCGATCCTGGGCGGGATGATCGGCTCGGCGCTGGTCGGCACCTTCATGGGCGTGCTGCTCGCCTACGGCATCGTCGCGCCGATGGCCGGCCGCCTCAAGCAAGTGATCGAGCAGGACGAGATGATCTTCCACGCGGTCAAGCAAGTGGTAATCGCCAGCCTCCACGGCTGGCCGCAGCCGCTCGTGGTGGAAAGCGCCCGCTCGGGCCTGGGCCATGCCTTCCGCCCGGGCCTGTCCGAGATGCTCGACGCGATGCGGGGGCGCTGACGTGGCCGCCGCCAAAAAGGGCAAGAACGAGCCGCCCGCGCCGATCATCGTCAAGAAGGTCACGGTGGTCGCGGGCGGCCACCACGGCGGCGCCTGGAAAGTCGCCTACGCCGACTTCGTGACCGCGATGATGGCGTTCTTCCTCTTGCTGTGGATCCTCGGCGCCACGACCGAGAAGCAGCGCAAGGGCATCGCCGACTACTTCACCCCGACGCTGGTCAAGACCCGGCAGGCAAGCGCGGGCTCGGCGACCGGGCTGCTCGGCGGCTCGTCGCTGACCGACGCCGACAACTATCCGCACCGCGCCGGGCAGACCGGCACGAAGTCGATGACGATCCCGCGCGATGCGACCGGCGGCCCCAAGGAGGGCGGCACCAGCATCAAGCGCGTGGCCCGCAAGCAGGAGATCGAGGCCAAGCTGAACTCGACCGAAGCGCTGCGCAAGCTCGCCCGGCAAGTGCGCATGGTCGACACCACCGAAGGCGTGCGGATCGACTTGGTCGACGATGCCGACTTCTCGATGTTCCGCCTGGGCACGACCGTGCTCACGCCCGAGGCGACGGCGCTGCTGCAGGCGCTCGGCCAGGCGGCGGGTTCGGACAAAGGCGCGCTCACCATCCGCGGCCACACCGACGCCCTGCCCTGGCGCGACGGCATCCCGGGCAACAACTGGTCGCTCTCCGCCGGCCGCGCCGAAGCCACCCGCCAGGCCCTACTGCGCGACGGCATTGCCGAGGACCGCTTCAAACGCATCGAAGGCGTCGCCGACCGCGAACTGCTGATCCCGGGCGACCCCACCGACCCGCGGAACCGGCGGATTTCGATAACGCTGATGGATTGAGGGGGATGGTGCGCCCTGGAGGGCTGGAGTTGGTGGAGAGCAGTCACACGCTAACGGTGGACCTAATGCTCAGTTGCTTTCCGCTCACTCGACCTTTGCTGCCGTCGCAGATAGAAATCCCTGCAAAGGGCAAAAATGGTTCCCATGATTAGGCCCTCCCAAACATAATAGGTAACGTTCAACTTCGCGACTGCCACAGAGTTGCCTTTCAGCCGCCTTAGCTGTGTGGCACGATCCAAAATGATGGTTCCTTTGATGTCGCGAACGGACATCAATATGTTTCTTTGTTCAAATCGAAATATATCAACGCTTACTTTTGTAGGAAGCTGATCCCCATGCGGATAGCATCCTATTGAACGCTTGAAGCTGTCGCATTGAACTCGGATGCTGCCGCGATCAGTACGCAGTTGAAGGTACCTATGTCGGGTGTCCGCGAAATCAAGCACGCCTTCCAACCTAGTCGTCTTTGAGCGTGCTGCCACTTCATGTACCTGAGTGAATGATCTTGGTTCAGGTCCAAGCAACACCAGATACGCCGTGCATGCCGTGACAATGACAATGGAATTCACTAGCCTGTTTGACAGAGCCCAAGAGAACCATTGGATCGAATTGCTGGCTGCTGTCATACGAGATATCCGGGCGGCGTCACCGGAATGTCCGGTGTCTTCTTGAGAGCGATAGGGGTTTAAGCTAACGCGCCGTCACTAAGAAGGAGTTAGTGTCCGTAAATGGGCGCTTTCTGCCGGCCCCATAAGGATCGAATTTTGGAAATGCAGTGGTTTGGGTGGCTAGCTGCCGTTCCGGTTCATAGTTCTTTCGATCAGCCAAAAGTGAAAAAGTTGAGCCCCGACAAAGCCAGCGCCTATGAGCATTGTCGCGGGCAAGACCATACCTTCCTGCGCAGGCCTCGGCGCGACGTTCAATGCTAGGAGTGTGATAAATCCCAACAGGCCGGTTCCCAAGACAGGGATGAGGGTGAGGGCAAGGGCGCGAGGTGCCATCCAGTTCACTGTACCGGCAAGAGACCATTGCATCGGCAAGCGTTCGTGCTTCTGAAAGCGAGCATTCGCCCAAACCGACAAGCCGGCGAGTATAGCCACGAAGACGATGGAAATCCCCAGCACGATCATGCCCCATTGGTAGCATCAGCCTCGCTGACCGCAACTGGGCGAAAACGGTACCAGAAGACCCTCACCCCCGCAGCAAGGCCCTGCCCGCCGACGCCGTAAGCGCCGCGACGATGTCCTCGTCCGGGATGCCGGTTCCCGCCCGAGCGATCTCGTCCACCGTCCGCGTGCCGTCCGCTGCCAGCAGGAGCGCGCGCAGTTCGGGTTGTTCGACTTTGAGCAGCGTGTGGTCGAGTGTGCTCACCATCGCGTCGCCCATTTCGAGGAGGCCGCGCACCAGCGGGCTTGCTTCGGGCCGCGCGCCTGGCGCGGCGGGGAACGGCGCGGGTTCGACATGGAGGTTCACGTACCACTCGGCGAAGAGCTGCAGCAGCACGCGCAGCAGCGCCGGGTCGGTGGTGATTGCGCGCACCGGCACGCGCTGGGGATGGGCGGCGGCGGCGCGGGTCAGGCCGTCGGCCAGGCCTTTGTGAGCCACTTCGATCTCGTCCTCGCCCAGCGCGAACGTGCCGTCCTCGCGCCGCTTGAGCTTGGTCGAGAGATGGAGGTCGGCGATCCGCTCGGGCCGGATCGTGCGGTCAGGCTTCTGGCCGGCGCGCACGAACAGGCTCTGGCGGAAGAAGCGCAGCGCCGTGTAGTCGTCGCGCGAGGCCGCCCGCAGCACCGCGCCTTCGGGATCGGGAGCGCCGTCGCCCTCCTTCAGGAACCCGTCGAGATGCAGGTTGCGCCCGGCATCGGTCAGGTAGCGCAAGCCGTTGCGGCGCGCCTCCCCCACCACGTCGAGCAGCCGCTGCGGGTAGTAGCAGTCGCCCAGCTCATCGTGGAACAGCACCGCGTCGGGCCGCTCCAGCATCGAGCGGGCGTGGTGGCGCAAGGTCTTGGCGAAGGCATCGTCATCCTCGCGCGGCTCGGCGTAGGCGGCAAGGAAGGCGCGGGTTACGGCGATCTTCTCGTCCGGGTCGGCGATGGCGCCGATCTCGTCGAGCAGCATCTCGCGCATGATCAGGCGCACGTGCCCGCCCGGCATGCAGTTGTAGCTGACGTAGGCGACGCCGCGCTCGGACAGCACATGCCCGATCAGCGCCATCGTCGCCGCGCGCACCGGCTCGGGCACCCAGGCGTAGACCCCGTGCACGCTGACGTAGTCGAACGAGCTGGCGGCATAGTGCTCGTGCGCCCGGGTGATATCCTCGACCGCGAGCGTCACGTTGGCGAGCCTGGCATGGTCGACGATGTCCTGCCCGCGCGCGATCGCCACTTCCGACAAGTCGAAGCCATGCGCCTCGCACCCCGGATAGATCGCCGCGAGCGAGAGCAGGTTGAAGCAGTTGCCCCCGCCGATCTCGAGGATGCGCGCCGCGTTCGGATGCACCGGATCGAGCCCGGCGAGGCGCGCGAGCACCGCCAGCCGCTCGGGATGGGTCTGGGCGAAGACGGCGGTGGGATAGACGACGCGGTCGTAAGGCGTGGGCAAGCGGGTCTCCCCAGGATTATCGGCGCCGGTCGAGCGCGGCGTCAGCGCACGTAGACGAAGAAGGTGCAGCGATGAAGGTCGAAGCCCGGGTCCGGGCCGGGGCCGGTCGGCACGTCGTAGAACGCGATCCGCAGCGAGCGCGGTCGGGGATGATCGACCGGGCTCAGCGCCACCGACGCCGGGCGCCCGCCGGCGCAGAAGCCGTCGGCGATGCCGGACGCCTTGCCGGAAACGCTGATCACGCGAAAGGCCGATCCTTCGGGAGCGAGCGCGATCGTGAGCCCCTTCGCAAACGTCAGCGCCCGGCGCGTAATGGTCACCGCGCCGAGGTCGCGGAACGAGGCGTTATCGAAGGGTTGCCAGCGGCCTGCCACCCCGGCCCGCTCCGCCGAGACCGGTCCAGCGGCGGGAGCGGGCGCGCAGGACAGGAGCAGGAGCAGCGGCGCGCACCAGACCGCCGACCGGGGATGCGGCCCGATCACTGCAACGTCGGATGGTTGGGCGCGGTCATACCGGCCGGGACGAGGGCCTGGGGCTGCGGTCCGCCTTGCGCGGGATGCGGCGGGGGAGCAGCCGGCGGCGCCGCGCCCGGCTTGGCACCAGCGGCGCCGGCCGCAGCCTTGGCCGCCGCCTCGAACAGTTCGCGCACCGTGCGATTGCGTTCGTCGGAGATCGGCGGCTGGCGCTTGCAGGACTTGGCGGCCTTCTTCCAGTCCGGCGCCTTGGGCTCGCGGATCGCGGCATTGAGCTTCTTGAACTTGGAAAAGCCGCTTGGCCCCAGGTTGTAGATCATGTCGAGCAGCGCGACCTGGGCATCCTCGGGGAAGGTGTCGAAGTTCTTGAACTTGCGCTGCAGCGCCTTCACGAAATCGTCGAGGTCGTCGAGCAGCAGGCGCATGCCCTCCTCGTCGGTGATGAACAGCTTGGCGTCCTTCTTATAGTGCTCGGCCCGATAGTTCAGCGCGGAGCCGCCGGGACTGAGCGCGCGCAGCCGCTGCCACTCCTTCTTCTTGTCCTCGTCCTTCACCACGCGCTTCTGGGCATCGCGCAAGTCGATGTCGGTGGCCTCGTCCGCATCCTCGATCTTGTGGCCGTAGCCGATCGTGACCCAGCTGCTGGTGTCGAGGTACATCCAGTACTTGTAGCCCTCGCCGGCGACGGCGTCGGCGAACATTCCCGCCGCGCGCTTCTTGGCGTTCTCGACCGTCATGCTCGCCTCTCCCGCCCGTCCGCTTCCTCGACTCGGCATCGCCCGCGTAACCGGTTCAGCGGTGCCCGGCTTCTTGTGCTTGGCCTTGCGGGGCGTTGGCAAGCCGCATCCGCACCCTGTCCAGCGCCGGCGCGGCGGCGGCAAGCACCGCGCGCGGCCCGGGAAGCACGCCGCGCGCCTGGCGGATGATCACGAGCAGCATCGCCGTATCGAGCGCGGCCATCGCCAATCCCGCGCCGGCAACACCGAAGCGCGCGACGAGGACGGCGGCAAGCGGCAGGCTCGCGAGCGCCAGCAATACGTAACGCACGGTGTAGCCGGCGTGGCGATTGCACGCGAGGATCAGGTTGGAGACCGGGTACCACAGCCCGCCGCACAGCAGGCCGAGCGCCACGAGCGTGACCAGCGCCTGCGGCGGCAGGATCGCGCCGTGCGTCCACACGCCGATCGCGGCTTGCCCCAGCAGCGCGAAGCCCAGCGCGTAAGGGATCACCAGCAGCCCGGAGAGCAGCAGCGTCGCGCCGGTCAGCGCCGCCATCCGCTGGCGGTCGCCGCGCGCGGCTGCGGCGGAAAGCTCGGGCATGATCGGCGTGCTCACGATCCAGCACAGCTGCATGCCGATGCGCGAAAGCGTGCGAGTGGCGGCGAACACCGGCACCGCGGCCTGACCCGCCACCGCGCCGACCACCAGCGCGGTGCCTTGCAGCACCAGCGCTTGCGCCAGCGGCAGCAGCATCACCGCGCCTGCCGGGGCGAGCAGCCGTCGCGCCTCGCGCCAGTTACCCTCTCGCCAGCCGATCCGCAGCCACGGCACACGCCGGCGCAGCAGCAGGTTCTGGCCGGCGAGCCCGAGCAGCCGACCGATCAGCCACGCCAGCGCCGCCGCCACGAGATCGCCGCCCGCCAGCACCGTCAGCACCAGCGCCGCGTTCTCTATGAGCAGCACCGTGGCGTTCCAGAAGCCGCCGAGCGCGAACAGCCCGGCGGCGCGGAAGCCGGCGAAAAAGATGCTGCCCTGCACCGCCGCCACGCCGTAGAGCACCAGGATCGTGAGTGTCGCGCGGACCGTGCCGTCCGGCGCCCCGTCCAGCTCTTGGAGCACGGCCTGGGGCATCAGCCACACGGCCGCCAGGAGCACCACCAGGATCGCCGCCGAGCTCGCCAGGATCGCGCGCCAGGCGCTCTGGAACACGCGCACCACCTCGTCGCGATCGCCGCGCGCGGCGGCCATCGTCATGCGCGTGCCGGCGGCGGTGGCGAAGCCGAAGTCGCTCATGCTCAGGAACTGCGGCACGGTCGCCAGCAGCAGCCACAGGCCATAGCGCTCCAGGCCCCAGCGGTGCGCCAGCACCGGCACCAGCGCCAGCTGCGTCGCGGCGATCACCAGCTTGTCGAAGGTGGTGACGCCGATGCCGAGCGCGATGCGGCGGATCATCGCAGCTGGCCCACGAGGAAGACCACCGGGATCAGGCTCGCGAACGAGTAGAAGTAGAACCGGCCGTAAGGCTTGAAGTGGCTGGTGCGCACGATCCAGGTGCCGAACACCAGCGCCCCGGTCAGCAGCGCGGCGCTGCCGATGAACGAGGCGTCGAAGCGCCACATGGCGATGCCGGCGAACGCGCCCATCATCTGCACCACCCGGGCATGGGGCGCGATCAGGCGGTAGGCCGCGTGCCACAGTAGCACGAAGGCGCCGAGGCCTAGCGGCCAGAACCAGCCGAAGTTGGCGTAGCTCTCGCCATACAGCGTCGAGTTCAGCGCGAGCGAGGGCAAGTGGGCGATCTGCTCGCCGAGCGAGAGGCCGAAGTTCTCGGGCCGGCTCGGCCACACCGCTCCCGGCACCAGCAGCGTGAGCGGGCGGGCGAACATCGCGAAGGCGAGGAACGGGCGGTCGGTGTCGCCATAGTTCGTCACGATCCAGTTGAGCACGACGATGTTCGAGCTCTCGAATACGGAATTGAGCGAGCCATCGAGGGTTCTGGGAGCAGCGCTGCCGGCGCGCTGTGCGATGTCCCAGGCCTCGGCGAAGGAGGCGAGCGAGTAGCCGCGCACCGTCGCCAGGCCGCGAAACGCGGGCCACAGCGCGCTCAAGCTCGAGAACGCAGCGAGGCTGGCCGAGGCGGCCAGCGCGAGCGACACCGGCCGGTGCTTGAGCAGCAGCACGATCAGCAGGACGAGATAGACCGCCGTGATGCGATTGAACGTGGTCATCAGGTCGATCACGGCGAAGGCGCCGCCCCACAGGACCGCGCGCCAGGCGCTCGTCCGCCCGCTGGTCACGCGGTAGAGCAGGACCGCGAACACCGCGTTGCGCGCGACGTTGGCGGCGTACTTGACCGGCAGGAACGCCGGATTGCGGAACGCGTCCTCGAGGTTGCCTTGCCAGTGGCCGCCGGTGCCCAGGCCGCTGAGCGAGAAGGCGGCCAGCCCGCTGCCCAGGAACAGCAGCACCACCCAGCCGAACATGGCCGGGTCGCTGGTGTCGCGGCTCGCCGGATGGATGCGCGGCACGATCAGCCGCAGCAAGGGGAACAAGTAAAGCCCGGAGAGCAGCATGAAGGTCGTCGCGAGGTCCTGGTATGGCCGGTAGACCAGCAGCAGGTCGGGCGCCTCGCTCTGCCCCGCGATCAGGAACGCGGCGAGCGGCACGATCACGTAGTAGGCCTGGCCGAGCAGGATGCCGTCGAGCAGGTCGAGCCGCCGCACATCGACGCGCCACAATGCGTTGAGATTGAGCAGCGTGCCCGCGACGAAGATGATCCAGACGAGCGTGGCCAGCATGACGTTTCAGCCCCGCTCGCGCATGTGCCGGCGCTTGATCGCGCGGGCCGGGTTGCCGGCGTGGACGGTGTCGGGGGCCAGATCGTGCGTGGCGACCCCGCGTGCGCCGAGCACCGCGCCCTCGCCCACGCGCACGCCGGGGCCGACGAAGGCCTCCGCCGCGATCCAGCAGCGCGCCTCGATCGTGATCGGGCGCGTGACGAGCTGGAACGCGGGATCGGTGTAGTCGTGCGTGCCCGCGCACAGCGTCGCGTCCTGCGAGACGATCGCGCCGGCACCGATGACGACCGGCGCCTGGTTGTAGCAGCGCACGCGCGGGCCCAGCGTCGCGCCCTCGCCCATCACCAGGAACGGCGGATACCAGATCTTCGCGCTGCCGTAGACCATCGCGCCCGGTGCGAGGCGCGCGCCGAACGCCGTGAGGACGAGCCGGCGCCAACGATGCAGCGGCGGCGGAGTCCAGGCGGCAAGGAGCAGCCAGCACACGGCGAAGGCCGCGCGCCACAGCCGCACACGCAGCGCGAAGCTGGGGCCACCCGCGCGCGAGCCCGCCTGCTCGGCGTCGAGGATCATCGCCCGCTCGTTCAAAGCGCCAGCCCCGTCGCCCGGCGCAGCGCGTCGAGGCGCTCCTCGCGGCCGGCGCAGCCGCGCAACGCGCGGTCGAGCTCCAGCACGCGGCACTGGACCAGCAAGCGATACCAGAAGCCCTGCAGCAGATGGTAGACCAGCCCCGCCCGGCCATCGAGGAAGCCCAGTCGGACGATGTAGCGGTGCAGGAAATAGGCAAGCGGCGCCACGCCGAGCGGCAGCCGCTCGTAGAGATTGTGCTTGAGCCACCGCTTGACGCGTGCCTGTCGCACCGCCGGGCCGCTCGCCGACCGGGCCGGGAGCAGGTCGTACCGGCGCGCCAGCACCTCGACCGCCTCGCGCGTGGCGTAGCCGTTGTGCTTGGCGGTGAAGAACGCGAGGTCGCGCTCGCACGCGTCGGTGAAGGCGCCGGCGATCTTCACGCTGCGTCCGCCCAGCAGGCGCACATGCTCGTCCATCCAGCGGTCCTCCACTTCGGCCAGGCCGTGGCGCCAGCAGCGCAGCAGATGCATCGGGTAGCGGCCGCCATGGCGGATCCAGCGCCCCATGAAGCGGTGCCGCCGGTTGAGCACGACCCCGGTGATAGTGAGCGGCAGCGTCGGCACGACCGCCAGGATACGCGTGGCGAGGTCCGGGCCGATCACTTCGTCGGCATCGAGGCGCAGGACCCACTCGGTGGCGATGCCGCAGTCCTCCAGCGCGAAGCGGCACTGGCGCGCGTGGCTGCTCCAGGCGTTCTGCACCACGCGCGCGCCCATGCGCCGGGCGATGGCGACGGTGGCGTCGGTCGAATACGAGTCCACCACCAGCACCTCGGTCGAGAACGCGCGCGCGCAGGCAATGGCGCGGGCGATGTGGACGGCTTCGTTGAAGGTGAGGATCACCGTGGTCAGTCCGGGAACATGGCCCGGACGCGTAGTACCGTCCTGCCAGGCCGGCGGCACGGCCGGATCGACGAGACGCAACGCGGTCATTGCGCCGCCTGCACCCACGGAGCCCGCACCAGCCGGTCGTGCGCGTCGCAGGCTTCGGGATCGAAGCGGTCGCGGATGTGGCGCGCCGGGCTTCCGGCGACGATCGTGTAAGGGGCGACATCGCGCAGCACCGTCGCCCCCGCGCCAACGACCGCGCCGGTGCCGATCGTCACGCCCTCGCGGATCGTGGCGCGCTCGCCGATCCAGGCGTCGGCGCCGAACACCGTGACGGGGCGGGCCGCGTCGGGCCAGCCGAGCCGCGTCGGGGTGCCGGCCAAGTCGAAGCGGTGGTCGTTGCCGATGACGCGGCAACCGGCGGCGATCATGCACAAGTCGCCCACCACGACCGGTCCTTGCGCGGTGAAGTCCGGCCCGAGGTAGGCGTAGCGGCCGATCCGGCTGCCCGCGCCCAGCTTCACGTGACGGCCCCAGTGGAACCCCTCGCCCAGCTCCGCCAGCCGCAGCCGCCGGCGCAGCCACGGCAAGAGCAGGCGGCGCAGAGCCGCTTTCGCCGGCCTCTCGACCTCGCGCCGGCAGCGCCCGATCATCGCGTCGCCGACGCGCTCGGGCGCGGGAAGCGGCGCGACGTCAGCCACGGCGCGCGACTTCCAGCACTGCCTGCTCGATCGTGCGCGCCTGATGCTCGGGCGTCCAGCGCCGGGCGATCGCGGCCCGGGCGGCGGCGCGCACGATCTCGCGGGGCGGCGCCTGCGCCAGCCAGCGGGCGATCGCATCGGCGAGGCTGGCGGCATCGTCCTTGCGGAAGAACGCGCCGGTCACGCCCTGCTCGATCGCCTCGACCTCGGGCATCTGCGTGTCGAAATCGCCGTGGGTGATGGCCGGCGTGCCGTACATCAGGCTGTGCATCGCGGTCAGGCCGATCTTGCCTGGCGAGACCGTCACGTCGCTGTGGTAGAGCAACTGGCCCGTCACATCCTCGTCGTAGCAGGCGCCGAAGAAGTGCGCGGAAACGCCCAGATCCGCGGCCCGACGCTCCAGAGCAGCCCGCTCCGGCCCCTCCCCCACCAGCAGCACGTTGACCGGCAGGCCCCGCGCCGCCAGCAGAGCCGCCGCGTCGATCAGCAAGTCGAACCGGCAGGCGCGGGTCAGGCGCGCGGTGCAGACCAGCAGCGGGTGCTCGGGCACGGCGAACAAGCTCTGCGGCCGCACCGAGCGCAGCGTCCCCGCCTCGATCCTCGCGATCACCGCGTTCGCCCGCGCCACGTCGAGGCTGTTGGAAACCACCGTGATCCGCTCGAGCGCGAAACCCTCGCGCGCGCCGATCCGCTTGCCCCGCTCGCCGTAGACGAGGAACCGGTCGCATAGGGCGAAACAGGCGTGGCGCACCAGACGCTTGAGCCCGCGCTCGTGCCGCAGCCAGCCGTGGCCCCAGAACAGCACCGGCCGCCGCCGCGCCTTGGCGATCAGCGCCGCCACCCATGTCGAGACGAAGTGCGGGTCGGCAAGCAGGATCAACGCCTGGTAGCGCCGGTCGGAAGCGGCGGCGACGGCGCCCGGCTGCCACAGCAGCGAGCCGAGCCGGCGGAACGGCGCGCGCACGAAGCGCGACACCGCACCGGTATCGGCATGGATCACGCCGTCCAGGGCCTCGCCGCTGCCGTAGAAATCGTAGGCGATGGCCGCGCTCGCATCCATCGCCCGCATCACCGGCTGCCGGTAGTGCGGCCAGACATGGTAGACGACTGCCACGCGCAAGCGCTCGCTCAGGGGCCCGCCCAGGGCACCGCTCAGGGGCTCGCGCGGGCCGGTCGCCGCCCCTTGTCCGGCCGCCGCGCTCACGCCAGCATGCTTTCGAGCGCCGCCAGCGCCCCGCGCGCGTAGCGCTCGCCCAGGTACGCCGCGCCGTAGTTGCTGGGGTGCACCCAGTCCGCACCCATAGTGAAGCGCGCGTTGCCTTCTGTCTGGCGGACCATCGCCGTGGCGCTCGCCGTCACCGCGCCCGTCCAACTCACCGCCGTGCTGTTCTGCGTGAGCGTGGCGATCCGGGTCGAGCCGTCGGAAAACAGGATCGTATAGGCCGAAGCCGAGGTGCCCGCCGGCCACGCGCTCGCCAGCGTGGCGCTGGTCGCGCTCGACAGCGCGGCGGTGAAGCGCAGCTCGGAGCCGAGACCCGCGACCCACTTGCCCTTGGCGTCGCCGTCGATCGGCACGAAGCGGCACAGCGGATCGGCAAAGGCCCCGACCGCCGCCGCCACCGCGCTTTCGGCGCTGCTCACTTGCGCCGCGATCCGGTTGGGCGCGGCGACGCAGCCGAAGACGACGATCGGCACGCCGGGCAATTGCGCCCGCGCCGACCGCAGTCCGGCAAGAGCGTTGGCCTGCACCGTCGCATAGGCCTGCCCGGCGTAGGCATCGTTCACCGAGGTCAACAGGAACACCACCTCGGGCGCCGCATAGCCCAGGATCGTGTCCCCGTTGGCGATGCGCTGGTCGAAGCGGTAGACGCTCGTCGCGGTCTGGTTGAAACCGGTGCCGCCCGAGCCGCTCGCCTGCAGTGCCAGCCCCATGCGGTCGGCCATCTGCACCGCGATGCCGTCCGCCGCGACGTCCGGCCCGGTGCCGAAGACATAGCTGTCGCCCAGGAACACGCCGTGCGGGATCTCGCTGGTATCGACGGGCCAGAGCGCCGCGCCGTCCTCGACATAGGCGCCCGCGAACTTGCCGGTGCGGTTCGCCTCGACGACGATCCGGCGCACTGCCCGACTGCCGAAGTCGAGCAGCAGGTACTGGTCGGTGCTGCCGGTGGTGGTCGCGGTGACCGTGCCCGTCAGCGAGACGTAGCGGCCGTCGACGAGGACGCGATAAGGCGCCGTCGTCGGGCCGACGCGCGCGGCGAAATAGCGGCAATCGGCCATCGCCTCGAACCGGGCGTAGCTGTTGATCTCGGTCGCGGCGGCATCCTGCACGCCGGCACTCACGCGCCCGCCCACGCCGAAGCGGCCGCCGACGACGTGGAAGACGCCCTGGTTGGCGAAGTTGCAGGTGTAGCTGGTGGTGGTCGGCGTCGGCAGGGCCGCGCCATTGTCGGTGATCGTCGGCGGGCTCGGGTGCAGCCCGGCATTGCGCGGGTTCGACAGCGCAGCCTTGTTCGCGGCGCGGCGCAGGCGGTCGAGCAGGCGGGCGTTGGCCAGCGCGGTGGGGCTGGCGGCGGGGAAAGTGGCGGCGAGCATGTTCGTCCCTCCCCCTCAGGCCAGCGCGTAGCAGGCGGCGGCGGCGGTGGTGCCGGCGGCGAGCACTTGCGTCGCGGCGAACGGCAGGATGGTGAGCCCGGCGGCGACCGGCACCGTCAGCGTGCTGGCATTGGCGAAGCGGAAGGCGACGTTGCCCGCCCCTTGCGCCACCACCGCGATCGCGCGCGGCGCGGCGAACGGGGTGTCGGGGGTGATCGCGCTCGCGGCGGCATAGGCCGGCTCGCTGGTGGGCAGCGGCGTGCTCACCGAGACGAGGGTCGCGCCGTCCGCCCCGGCGAAGGCCACAGCCGATTGCGGGACGTAGGGAGCGGGGGCCGTGATCTGGATGCTCATGGGAAACTCCTGCGCTGGTTCGTTCGAGTCGCAGGAACCTAAACCTATTTGGTTCGAATAGGAAAGAACAAAATGAGAACTCATGTTCATCGCGCCAGCTCGCACAGTTGGCGCTCGAAGCTGGCGAGGATGCGGCGGCGGTCCCAGCGCTCCTCGGCGCGGCGGCGCGCTCGGCCGCCCAGCCGCATGCGCAGCGGCGCGTCGTCGATGACTTGCAGGATGCCCTCGGCGAGCGCCTGCGGGTCGCCCGGCGCGCTCAGCACGCCGCAGCCCTCGACTTCGGCAGCGAGCGCGGTCCCGGCGGCGGCGGTGGCGGCGACCGGTCGGCCCGATGCCAGCATGTTGGTGAGCTTGGAGGGCAGCACGAGGTCGGCGACCCCATCGATCTGGGGCAGCAAGTGGACGCTGGCGATGCCGAGCAGCTCGGGCAGGCGCTCGCGCGGCTGGAGCCCGCGGAACTGCACATTGTCGAGGCCATGGGCCGCGCGAACCAGCGCCGCGCGCGCCGGACCGCTGCCGCAGATCACGAACAGCAGGTCGCGGCGATGGCGCAGCAGCCGCGCCGCCTCGATTACGGTCTCGAGCCCCTGCTTGCCGGCGATATTGCCCGAGTAGACCGCGACGTGCGGCCGATCGATCCCCCACTCGCGGCGGTAGGAGGATGGGCGGTCGAGCGGGACGATGCCGGTGAGGTCGGCGCCGTTGCGCAGTTCGAAAATCCTGGATCGCGCGATGCCGCGGCGCTCCAGCCCGGCGCACATCTGCGGCGAGATCGTGCTGACACAGTCGGCATCGAGCGCCCGGCGCTCGAACCACCGGGCGAAGCCGGCCACGAGCCCGGTGCGCGGCAGCAGCCCCGTGGCGAACGCGGCCTCCACCTCGAAGTCCTGCACGTGCAGCCAGAACCGCGCGCCGGTCAGCCGGGCGACCAGCCGCCCGAAGAGCGCGGCGATCAGCGACGGGGCAATGGCGATCACCACCGCCGGGCGGCAGCGCAGCACCTCGACCAGCAGCGGCAGGAACGCGGCCAGCGCGAAGCTGAGGTAATGGACGATACGGTTGATCCCGCCCGGCCGGCTCGGAACGTAGATCGGCACCCGCAGCACCTCGACTCCGTTTTCGACGCCGCGACGCACGCCACCCCCGGCATAGGCGGGATCGGGCCTCCAGTCGGGGTAATAGGGCTTGGCGCAGATCACGCGCACCCGGTGCCCGGCCTCGGCCAGCGCCTCGGCCATGCTCGCGGTGCACGGCCCGATGCCGACCGGCTCGGGCGCATAGTTGAGGCCGAGGATCAGGACCTCCACGGCTCAGGCCGCCACCGGCGCCGGCTGGCGCGCCTGATACTCGCGGCAGACGCGCGCGATGCCTTGGCGAAGGCCGACGCGCGGCGCCCAGCCGAGCGCGGCCAGCCGGTCGCTCGCCATCAGCTTGCGCAGCGTGCCGTCAGGCTTACTCAGATCGTGCCGGATCTCCCCGGTGTAACCGACCACGGCGCAGACCAGCCGGGCGAGATCGCCGATCGCGATGTCCGTCCCCGAGCCGACGTTGATCGGCGCCTCCTCCGAATAGCGCTCCATCAGGAACACGCAGGCATCGGCAAGATCGTCGACGTGGAGGAATTCGCGGCGCGGAGTGCCGGTCCCCCACAGGGCGATCGCCGGCGCACCCGAGCGCTTGGCCTCCACCACTTTGCGGACGAGGGCCGGGAGCACATGGCTGCTCTCGGGATCGTAGTTGTCGCCTGGGCCATAGAGGTTCGCCGGCATGACCGACACGAAATCGCACCCATGCTGGCGGCGATAGGCCTGGCACAGCTTGATGCCCGCGATCTTGGCGAGCGCATACCACTGGTTGGTCGGCTCCAGCGGCCCGGACAGCAGCGCCGCCTCGGCGATCGGCTGGTCGGCCTCGCGCGGGTAGATGCAGCTCGAGCCCAGGAACATCAGCTTTGCCGTGCCGGCCTGCGCGGCGGCGTGGATCACATTGGCCGCGATCATCAGGTTGTCGTGCAGGAATTCGGCCGGCCGGGTGTCGTTGGCGAGGATGCCGCCGACCCGCGCCGCCGCCAGGAACACCGCGTCGGGCCGCTGGCGCGCGAACCAGGCATCGACCGCCGCCGGATCGCGCAAGTCGAGCTCGGCGCGCAGGGCGGTCAGCACGCCGCAGCCCTCGCCCGCCAGCCGCCGCACGATCGCCGAGCCGACCATGCCGCGATGCCCGGCGACGAAGACTCGCTTGCCGGCAAGTTCGAAAGTCTGCGCCACGTCCCCGCTCACGCGTGGCCGCGAGGGGCGCCCGCCAGCGAAAGATCCGCCATCACCGAGAGGTCGGCCATCACCATCTCGCGCACCAGTTCGCGCACCGGCGTCTCGTGCCGCCAGCCCAGCTTCTGGTGCGCCTTGCTCGGATCGCCGATCAGCAAGTCGACCTCGGTCGGGCGGAAGTAGCGCGGATCGATCTCGACCAGGCACTTGCCCGACTTGCGGCAGAAGCCCTTCTCGTCGGCGCCGCGCCCGTCCCAGTCGAGCCGGATGTTCACGTCCTCGAACGCCCACTCGACGAACTGGCGCACTTGCGTGGTCTCGCCGGTCGCCAGCACGAAGTCGTCGGGCTCGTCCTGCTGGAGGATCATCCACATGCCGCGCACGTATTCGCCGGCATGGCCCCAGTCGCGCCGGGCGTCGAGGTTGCCCAGCCACAGCTTCTCCTGCCGGCCGAGCGCGATCGCTGCCACCGCGCGCGTGATCTTGCGCGTCACGAAGGTCTCGCCGCGCAGCGGGCTCTCGTGATTGAACAGGATGCCGTTCGAGGCGTGCATGCCGTAAGCCTCGCGGTAGTTCACCACCATCCAGTAGGCGTAGAGCTTGGCCGCGCCGTAGGGCGAGCGCGGGTAGAACGGCGTCGACTCGCGCTGCGGCACTTCCTGCACCATGCCGTAGAGCTCGGAGGTCGAGGCCTGGTAGAACCGCGCGCTCGCCTCCAGCCCCAGGATGCGCACCGCCTCGAGCAGCCGCAGCGTGCCGATGCCGTCGGCATTCGCCGTGTACTCGGGCGTCTCGAAGCTGACGCCGACATGGCTCTGCGCCGCCAGATTGTAGATCTCGGTCGGCTGCACCTGCTGGACGATGCGGATCAGGTTGGTGGAGTCGGTGAGGTCGCCGTAATGCAGATGAAGATCGCCCTGCCCGCTCTGCGGTTCCTGGTAGATGTCCTCGATCCGCCCGGTGTTGAACGAACTGGAGCGCCGCTTGAGCCCGTGGACCTCGTAGCCCTTCTCCAAGAGAAACCGCGCCAGATACGCGCCGTCCTGACCGGTAATACCCGTGATGAGTGCAGTCTTATCGGCCATGAAACCTCCATGGAGCTAGGACGCGCTAAGATGTAATGCCGACCTCTTTCTGGCGGCATTCTACAGATAGCGTGAGCTACAGTTAGCAGGCACTGGACGACCAAACTTGGCGTGCATTCCACACCAGTCGACCAGTAACAGGCTCGAGGAGATTTCTGCGAGAGCTCTCGATTCGGAGCAAATTACAATTCTTTGAATCGCATTAACCATTCGCCAGAAGATGGCGGGATCAGGTCAGGCCGTAGAGTTCCACAAAGTCCGGGGCCCTGCCACATTCCTGCAGCGCCTTGGTTATGACTTGGATCTCGCGCTCGATGCGCAGCAGCTTGCCCTTGGCCGTCTGTATCTGCGAACCCAGTTCGCGGGCAAAATCATCATCCGAGATCTTCTCGTTAAAAGCAGAATCGAGAGCATTGGAATAGTCGACGGCGGCAAAGACCATGGACTTGGTAGCATCTATTGCCTTGAAGGTATTGCCCAGGTTCCGCGCAGTCTGCTTGGAGAGCTGGCCAGCTCGCCTGCCGTGAGTCACCAGCACCTTGCTGCCGTCCTTGTGAACTTCGTAGACAAAATTGAAGAGGTCACGCTTGAGAGTTTTATAGTCTTGTGTCATCGCGCTGTGAAAGATGTCCACGTTCGTACCGATGTACTTGGCGCCTGGCACCTTTTCGGTCGCACTCTTAATCATGCCGTTGGCGCTGCGAACGTCCAGCTTGCCTTCCTCTGCCGCCATTCGAACGCCGACATAGTTCTTCGTGTTCTCGTAGCCCTTGGTCACGGCGGCTGCCTGCTTGGCCACAACCTTGGGAAGAAGGATCTGCGCCGCCGAGTTCGACAGCTTGATGAACGCGTCGCAGTTGGCCTTAACGATCCTGAGCCCCAGGAGGGCAGCGGAGGCGAACTCCATGCGGGACTTCGACTCCGATAACTCTGAGATGGTGTACTTGAGGCTGTCCTGCATCAGCTCAAGCTTCACCTTCTCCTTTGAAAGCAGATTGATACCGGCCCTGGAGCAAGCCTTGACCGAGGGGTCCTGCATCAGCGACTTGCCGCTGTGCTGGAGCGAATGCATGAACTCCGACACTTCTAACCTCCTTAAGCGAACGCGTACCCGAACCCGTCGCCTTCCACCGTCACCGCGATCTCCTTCACTTCCTCGCCGCTCATCTGGCGGTTGAGGAGTTCGATCGAGACTTCGGGCAGCATGGTGTTGGTCAGGATCGCGTCGATCAGGCGGCCGCCCGAAGCGACCTCGTTGCAGCGCGAGACGATCAGGTCGACCACGTCGTCGCCATACGTGAAAGCGATGCCGTGGCTGTCGGCCACGCGCTTGACGATACGGTTGAGCTGGATGCGCACGATGCCCTGCAGCATCGCCGGCGAGAGCGGGTAATACGGCAGCACGATCAGGCGGCCGAGCAGCGCGGGCGGGAACACCTTGAGCAGTTCGGGCCGCAGCGCGGTCGCCAGCGCCTCGGGATCGGGCTTCATCTCCACGTCCTCGCTCATCGTGGTGATGAGGTCGGTGCCGACGTTGCTGGTGAGCAGGATCAGCGTGTTCTTGAAATCGATGTACCGCCCTTCGGCATCGTTCATGAAGCCCTTGTCGAAGACCTGGAAGAACATCTCGTGGACGTCGGGGTGGGCCTTCTCCACCTCGTCGAGCAGCACCACCGAATAAGGCCGGCGCCGCACCGCCTCGGTCAGCACGCCGCCCTGGCCGTAGCCGACGTAGCCTGCCGGTGCGCCCTTGAGCGTCGAGACGGTGTGCGCCTCCTGGAATTCGCTCATGTTGATGAATCAGGCTGTCGTCGCCCGAGAACAGCAACTCGGACAGCACCATCGCGGTCTCGGTCTTGCCGACGCCCGAGGGGCCGCAGAGCATGAACACGCCCACCGGCTTGTTCGGATTGTCGAGCTTGGCGCGGCTGGTCTGGATGCGCTTGGCGATCGCATCCATCGCATGGTCCTGGCCGATCACCCGCTTCTTGAGCTGGTCGGAGATGGTGAGGACGCTCTCGATCTCGTTCTTGACCATACGGCCCATCGGGATGCCGGTCCAGTCGCCGACGACGGCCGCGACCGCGTCCTGGTCGACCACGCCGAACACCATCGGGTCGTCGCCGTGTGCCTCGGCCATCGTGGCGATGGCCTCCTTGAGCGCGGCTTCCTCCATCGGGAACGGCACCTCCGGTCCCTCGGCATCCTTGCGCGCCGTGGTCAGAGCCTCGCGGGCCGAGCGCACGCCTTCCAGAGCGGCTTTCTCGGCCTCCCACTTGGCGTTGATCATCTCCACCTCCGCCGTGGCTTCGGCGATCGCCTCATCGAGCTTGGGCAGGCGGCTGCCGTCGGCGTACTGGCCGCCGGCCTCGCGCTCGGCGATCTCGCGCTCGACCTGGAGCAGTTCGAGCCGGCGGGTGCGGTCCTCGACCTGGGCCGGCGTCGCATGCTGCGAGACGGCGACGCGCGCGCAAGCGGTGTCGAGCAGGCTGACCGCCTTGTCGGGCAGCTGGCGCGCGGGCACGTAGCGCTGCGACAGCGTCACCGCCGCGGCCACCGCCTCGTCGAGCACGACGACCTGATGGTGCTTCTCCATCATCGGCGCGACCGAGCGGATCATGTTGATCGCCTTCTCGGTCTCCGGCTCGCCGACGTCGACAGTCTGGAAGCGACGGGTGAGCGCCGGGTCCTTCTCGAAGTACTGGCGGTACTCGGCATACGTCGTCGCCGCGATCGTGCGCAAGTTGCCACGCGCCAGCGCAGGCTTGAGCAGGTTGGCGGCATCGCCGGTGCCGGCCTGGCCGCCCGCGCCGATCAGCGTGTGGGCCTCGTCGATGAACAGGATGATCGGCTTGGGGCTCGCCTCCACTTCGTCGATCACCTGGCGCAGGCGCTTCTCGAACTCGCCCTTCATGCTGGCGCCGGCCTGCATCAAGCCGATGTCGAGCGCGCGCAAGGTCACGTCCTTCAGCACCGGCGGCACGTCGCCGTCGACGATGCGCTTGGCGAAGCCCTCGACCACCGCGGTCTTGCCCACGCCCGCCTCGCCGACGAGGATCGGGTTGTTCTGGCGGCGGCGCAGCAGGATGTCGATGCACTGGCGGATCTCGGCGTCGCGGCCGATGATGCGATCGATCTTGCCGTCGCGCGCCTGCTGGGTGAGGTCGACGCTGAACTTCTCCAGCGCCTCGCCCTCGGCCACCGGACCGGCGCCCGGCTCGCCGTCGACACCGCCCAACGCGGCGCCGCCGCCGCTATCGACTTGCGTCGTCTCGTGGCTCGACTTGGTCGCCGCCTCGAATTCGGTCGCGAGCTTCTCGGGCGAGACCTTGCGGAACTCGCCGCTGATCGAGAACAGCGCGTTTCTCAGCGTCTGGGTCTTGAGCATGCCGTACAGCAAGTGACCGGTGCGCACGCGGCTCGCGCCGAACTGCAGCGAGGCGTAGAGCCAGCCCTTCTCGATCGCCTCTTCGATCTGCGGCGAGAAATCGGAGATCGCGGTCGCACCGCGCGGCAGCGCGTCGAGCGCGGCGACCACGTCGCGCGCCAGCTTCTCGTCGATCAGGCCGAACCCGGTGCGGATCGAGGCCAGGTCGTTCTGCGGGTCCTGCAGCATCACGTGCAGCCAGTGGACCAGCTCGACGTAGGGGTTGCCGCGCATCTTGCAGAACCCGGTGGCCGTCTCGATCGCCTTCAGCGCGGTCTGGTTGAGGCGCCCGAACAGGGCGCTGCGGCTGATCTCGGTCATCGGGGCTCAATCCTTCTCTTTTTGCTCGCCTTTGTCAGGCTCGTCTTCCTCAGGTGCGCGTCGGCGCGCATCGGTCCCTCCACGGGCGCCGGCCGGCGGCGCCTGCGTGCCTCTTCGCGGCGAGCGGCGGCGGGCTTGACCCAGCTTGCCCAGCCCAGCGTCGTGCGGCCGTCGAGCCGCGCGGGCGGCGCTTCGGCATCGGCGATCTCGACGCACAAGTCCCACTCCAGGTGCGTGGGCTTGAACGCCTCGATCGCCTCTGCCGCGACGGCGAAGCGCGCCCCGCCAGGCATGAGCGAGAGATAGTCCTGATAGCTCTGCGCCCGCACCACGACGCGGAAGGCGTCGGCCGCGCTGAAGATCTTGGCGCCGAGCACCGCATCGCCGCCCAGCGTGCCGAAGGCGCGGCCGAGCTGGGTGCGATCCTCCACCTCGAAGTCACGCCAGCGCGGTTGGAACTCCAGCACGGTGACTTGCTGGCCGAGCAAGTGGCTCAAGGCATCCTCGATCGCGACGGCGCTGCGCGAACCGGCGAAGAGCGCGGCGTAGTGGACCCGGGCGCGCTCGAAGAACGAGCTCTCCTCCCCGGCGCCCTCCATCGCGCCCGAGAGCGCGGCGAGCCATTGCGAGAACTGGTCGTCACCGGGACGGTCGGCGTGGGCGGTCGGCTGCGACTGCGCCCAGGCACGGAAGAACAGCTGCAGCATGCGGCCGGACATCACGTCGAGCCAGTCGCCGAATGGCCGGCTCTTCGCATAGCGCCGCTCGTACCAGGCGAACTCGGTCAAGTGGGTCGGCAGCGGCCCCATCGGACCTGTCAGGCCGAGCCAGTATCCGCGCAGCTGCGGCCGGCCGTAGCGCTGTTCCAGGCCCGCCAGCGTGCGGCCCGCAAAGCCCATCGCCGGCTCCTGCGCCAAGTCGACGATCGACTGCTCGGGCCGCTTGGCCTGGCCGATGCGCGGCTTGTGGGGCGTGCCCGCCTCCGCTCGCCGGAGCACGGCGAACAGCCCTGCCCGGTCGAGCTGAGCGGCGAGCGCCGGCCAGTCGATCAGATCGTGTGTTTCCGCCCGATCCTGGCCGGCCATCTTGCCACCACGCCCTCCCCTGGCGTTCTAACGATTGTTTCGGTGAAGCTGTTGATCGTCGTGAATTCCGACAGGAACCGCTCGACCACCGCCGAGAACAGGAACAGGCGTCCGTTCTCGAACGAGCCGTCGTCGAGCTCCAGTTCGATCCGGCTGCCCCGCGCCACCGCCAAGGCGCCCCGCCCGGGCACCCGGCGCACCACCGGCTTGGAGCTGACGGCGTTGATCCCGTCGATCTGCCGGCGCATCGCCGCATCGTCTCGCCGGCCATAGAGCGCGAGGTGGTCGCGCAGCATCGAGGGATCGCTGCCCTCCTCGGGCGCGAGCGTCGCGTAGTTGGGCGTCAGGTGGCCGATCACGCGCCAGGCGCCATCGTCCAGCCCGAGCGGCGGGCGCGGTTTGCTCGGGCTGCGCAGCACGCCGACGCCGCGCACGGGTCCGCCGGGCGGCACGAAGTGCTGGGTTCCACGAAACGTCAGGCTCGCGGGCAGCTCGCGATTGGTGACGAGCGCATTGATCGCCAGTTCCTTGATCTCGCCGATGCGCTCCGGATTGCCCGGCGCGGTGAGCGAGATCCAGGTCTCGGTGCCGGTGTAGTCGCTGCGCCGGCGCAGGCGCTGCTCCTTGGTCGAGAGGCGCCGCATCGTCAGGCGCGGCACGTAGAACAGCGCATCGCGCCAGTCGTACAGCAGGGCCCCCAGCGCATAAAGCGGCGCGACAGGGCGCGGATCGTTCTCGCCCTCCATGTGCGCGGTGACCGACTGGACGCGGTAGACCTCGAAATCGAGCGGCCGAGTGCGGTCGGGCACGACGTGGAATTCGTGGTCGGTCTCGTTGACCTGCACGCGGCCGAGCTGCTTTTCGAACAAGTTGATCGCCGGCGTCGCGAAGAGCCGGAAATTGGCGGGCGAAAGCGCGTTCGCCAAGACCGGCGAGCTGCGCGAGAACAGCAGGATGACGTCGACCGGCCCGCCCTGCGCGGCGGCGAACGCCGGGCCGAGGCCCTTGAGCTCGGCGAACAGGAAGCGTTCGGGACAAGCGAAGTATTCGCCGAGCAGCCGATAACCGCGGAACGAGCGTTCCTCGGCGGGCAGCAGCGCCTCGTCCTTGCCGAAGCCGACTTGCTCGGGCGAGGGCAGCACGAGCGGCTCGGCCGAGGCGGACCCCGACGGCTTGGCGAGCACGCGCACGGTCTCGCCGATCAGCTGGCGGTACAACTCGCCCGGCACGCTCTCCGATCCGTCTAGATAGAGCGGTAGGCCATCGATCTTCAGCTTCTCGAGCGCGATGCCGCCCGTGCCCTCGAACCGCAGGCGCAGGCCCGCTTCGGCCAGCGGACCATCCTTGGTGGTGAACGCGGCGACCGCCGTGCGCGAGGACAGATATTCGACCTCGCTGATGCGCAGCGGATAGAGCCTGACGGCATGGCCGCTGCGGAAAGTGACCGCGGTGTTGCCGTCCTCGCTGGCGATCGCCGTCAGCGCCGTGCCCCGCGGCACCGTGTAGCCATCGGTGAGTGCCGGGTCGCCGTCCTTGGGATCGAAGCCGGCGATGCAGATCGACGGCGTTGGCGCGAGGTAGTGCGGCTGGATCGCCGCCAGCAGGTGCTGAGTGAATTCCGGGAACTGGTCGGCCAGCTTGAGCTGCACGCGCGCGCCGAGGAAGGCCACGCCCTCCAGCAGCCGCTCGACATGCGGATCGGGATCGTTCGGTGTCTTGAGCCCCAGGCGGGCGGCGACCGTCTCGTGCTCCTCGCCGAACTCGCGCGCGCCTTCGCGCAAGTAGGCGAGCTCCTCGTTGTAGTAGCGCAGGAGGCGTGGGTCCACGGCGCTACTCCCGCACCGTGACGGCGGCGGTGTCGACTTCGAGGTCGGTGCGCAGCTGGATGGGGATCGCGCGCACCGCGGACGTCACGTCGGCGTGGATCACGAACGTCAGCGAATTGTCCCGCTCGATGCGGCTCGAAACTTCGACATCGAGGGTCGCGGGATCGATGCGCGGCTCGAACGCCTGGATCGCCGAGCGGATCTCCTGCGCGCGCCGCAGCATGTTGGGGTTGCTGATCGCCTTGCCGGCGAGATCGGGCACCCCGTAGTTCAGCACGCTGGTGCGCACTTCGGGATAGGCCGACAAGTCGTTCGCGCTCTCGAAGTTGGTGGTGTTGAGCAGCCAGGCGAGCTCGCGGCGGACCGTGGCGCGCAAGGCCTCTTCGTTGAACCGCTCGAGATTGTGGATCGAGACCGACATCAGGGTGTCGCGCCGCTGCTCGACGTTCTCGATCTCCTGGCCGCGCAGCCCACCGATCTCGTTGCCGGCGACCAGCTTGTCGAACAGCGTGGGGTTCAGGCGTGACGGACCGGGCGCGGCGGCCATCAGTCGAACGCGAGCTGACGGAACTGCAGCAGCCCCACCTCGGTCTCGTCCGAAAGCATCCAAAGGTGCTGGCCCAGACCGGCCTGACCCCAGGGGCGGTCCGCCCAATCGGTCTGGCGCGAGAGGCGGATCGCACCATCCTCGACTTGCTCGCTGCCGGGATAGCGCGTGGGCAGGAAGGCGGCGATCGACTGGCCCGAGCGCAGCGCCATCTGCACTGGCAGCCACAGCACGTCGCGCAAGTCGCGCGGGCCCTGGGTGGTGATCGATTGCACCGCTTCGAACGGCAGCAGACCGTAACGCCCCGCGACGACCGCCTCGAACGTGGGTCCAAAGCGCATGTCGCTGTCGGCGATCCAGTCGAACCGGGTTCCCTCGATCGATCCCGGAGTGTCCGGCGCGTTACCGAAGGCGTCGTCGCGCGCGGTCTCGGCGCCGGCGATGTCGCCCTGGGCAAGCAGCGTGAAGGCGCTCGCCACGCCCTCGATCCAGCCGCCCATGCCGGCAAGGACGGGCATCGGCTGCTTGCCGGCGAAGACATCGGCACGCAGGCGCTCGGCCTCGAGCACCTGGTTGTAAGTGACCCCGAGCATCTGCGCGTCGGCCGCGACTTGCACGAGGGTCTCGAGCTGCTTGCGCGCCTTGTCCCACTCTCCGGTGACGCACAGCAGCTGGAACAGGAACATGCGGACACGATCGTCGCCGGGACGCGTGCGGACTGCTTCGATCAGCGCCGCACGCGCACCGGCGACATCGCCGCTGCGCAGCAGGGCGTCCGGATCACTCATCTGGATCGCCCCCCTGAGCTGGATCAGACTTTGATGTTCTGCTTGATGTCCCAGCCGAACTTCACGACGCCCGAGAGCGTGCCATCGGCGGCCTGCTCCTTGTAGTCGAACTTGATCAGGCCGAAGTTCAGGCTGACCGTCTCGACCGGATTGCCTCCGGCAGCGCCGGTGTTCGAGACCGACGTCACCAGGATATCGTGCAGCGTGATCTTGTAGAACTCTTCCTGCTTGCCGCCGGCCTTGCGGACGGTGATGATGCCTTCCTTGATGTGGTCGCCGTTGGCACAGGCCTGCATCAGGGGGCCGGTCGAGGAATCGGCGTGCTTGTTCACGGTGATGTCCTGGAACGACACCTTGCCCGCGCCGCCGCCTCCGCCGCTCGCCCACGCGCCACCGTTGCTCATCCCGAAGGTGAAGCTGTCGATGTCGATTTCAGCCTTGTGCTTGGAGTCCTTCGACTCGCCCTTGATGTCGGTGAGCTTGAGGAAAATATCTGCAGTTGCCACGATCCGTCTCCTAAACCGTCGTCAGGTGTGATGCCAATGCGACCGTTTCTTGTGAGAAGCAGGATGGTAGACCGTCGAAAAGGGCTCCTGCGGACCCCTGCCGAGCTGCCGATCAGCTGGCGCCGTTCGGCAGCTTGGATACCATGCTGAGCGAAACATCCATGCCTTCCAGCTGGTAGTGCGGGATGAACAGGAACTTGCCCTTGTAGTAACCGGGGTTCTCCTCGTCGGGAACGACCTCGATCTTCGCGTCCTTGAGCGGCAGCCGCGCCTTGGTTTCTTCCGACGAACTGTCGGGCTGGCCGTCGATATAGTTGGAGATCCAGCGCGTGAGATCCTGCTGGATCTGCTTCTCGGTGCGCGTGCCGCCGATCCAGTCGCGCACCATGCACTTCAGGTAGTGCGCGAAGCGGCAGCTGGAGAAGATGTAGGGCAGGCGCGCCGACAGGTTGGCCGAGGCGGTCGCCGCCGGATCGTCGTACTGCGCCGGGTTGTTGACCGTCTGCGCGCCGATGAAGGTCGCCTTGTCGGTGTTCTTGCGGTGGATCAGCGCCATCAGGCCCGCCTTCGACAGCTCGGCCTCGCGGCGGTCGGAGATGGCGATCTCGGTCGGGCACTTCATGTCCACGCCGCCGTCGTCGGTGGGGAACATCGCGGTCGGCAGGCCCTCGACCGTGCCGCCGCTCTCCACGCCGCGGATGCGGCTGCACCAGCCCCAGGTGCTGAACGCCTCGGTGATGCGGGTCGCCATCGCGTAAGCGGCGTTGACCCACAGATGCTTGTCGTGGTCCCCGTCGGTCTCTTCCTCGAAGTCGAACTCCTCGACCGGCTCGCTCTTAGCGCCGTAGACCGGCCGGCCCAAGAAGCGCGGCATGGTCAGCGCGAGGTAGCGGCTGTCGGGGCTGTCGCGGAACGAGCGCCAGGCGGCGTAGTCGGTCGCGTCGAACAGCTTGCCGAGGTCACGCGGGTTGGACAGCTCGGTCCAGCTCTCCATGCCCATCAGGCCCGGCGCGGCGCCGGCGATGAACGGGGCATGGGCGGCCGCGCCGATCTTCGACAGGCCTTTCATCACCTCGAGGTCGGGCGCCGAGTGATCGAAGGCGTAGTCGCACGTGAAGGCGCCGAACGGCTGGCCGCCGAGCTGGCCGAACTCGGCCTCGTAGATCTTCTTGAACAGCGGGCTCTGGTCCCACGCCGCGTCCCGATACTGGCGGAACATCTTGCGGCACTCGTCCTTGCCCACGTTCATCACCCGGATCTTGAGATCCTTGCCGGTGGACGTGTTCATCACGAGGTAGTTGAGGCCGCGCCAGGCGCTCTCGAGCTTCTGGTAGTCGGGATGATGGATGATCTGGTTGACCTGCTCGGTCAGTTTCTTGTCGATCGCGGCGCGCAGCGCGTCCATCGTCGTGAAGATGTCGTCGCCCAGGATCGCGCTGTCCGACAGCGCCTGCTGCGCGAGCGTCGCCACCGCCTGCTCGATGCGGTTGGCGCGCGCATCGTCCGCCGGCTTGAACTCCTTGCGCAGCAGCGCCGAGAAGTCATCGGGGGCAAATTCGGTCTCGGTTGCCGCCGAAGCTCCCTGGATCTGTTCCGTTGCCATCGTTAGCGCTTCCCCGTCCGTGTCCTGCGGGCCGTCCCAGAGCCGCCCGCCGCCCCGCCCCGCCGCACCGCGGCCGGGCTCCCGTCGCTTGAACCTTACGCCTCGCCCTCGGCCGGCTCGCCCTGCGGCTTGGCCGCCGAGAGGGCCTTCATCAGGTCCGGATCCTTCAGCAGCTTGTCGAGCAGGTCCTGCGCGCCGTCCTTGCCGTCCATGTACAGCATGAGGTCGTTCAGCTGCTCGCGCGCTTCGAGGAGCTGCGCCAGCGCCGGCACGCTCTTGGCGATCTGGCCGGGCGAGAAGTCCTCCATCGACTTGAAGGTCAGGTCGACGGCCAGCTTGCCTTCGCCGGTCAGCGTGTTGTCGACGTTGAACGCGGCGCGCGGCGCGATCGCGGCCATGCGCTGCTCGAAGTTGTCCATGTCGAACTCGATGAAGTCGCGATCGCCGATCGCCTTGCGCTCGACTAGGCTTTTGCCGGAAAGATCGGACATAACCCCCATTACGAAAGGCAATTCCACCTTCTGCAGCGCGCCGTAGGTCTCGACCTCGTACTCGATGTGAACGCGAGGCGCCCGGTTTTCCTTGATGAACCGCTGACCACTCTTCGCCATGGAACCCTCCGAATTCGCCGTTACACACCGATACTTGGATTTACGGGCGGGCTTCCCCTAACCGCCGACGAATTCCTTCGCATCAACTACACAAACGACTCTCATGCAAGAACAATTCGCCCGATTACCAACCTGAATCGTCCGAGACTGGGGCTTGGGCCGGCGCCCACTCTTCGGCCGGCGCGGCCGGGCTCTCGGCAACCCGCCGCGATTTGAGCACGACCCCCGCCTCGCTCACCGAATTGGGCGCGATGTCCTCCAGCACGGCCATGAAATCGAGCCCGATCCAATCACGCGCGCGATTGAGCGCCAGCGGTACCGGGCTGCCCGGCTCGTACGCCGCGAAGTAGGCGCAGATCGCGTCGAGCGCGCGAACGGCGTCCGCGCGGCTGCGAATGGCGCCGCTGAACGCGGGTCCGGACGCCGCGACCGATGCGGACGCCTGGGGAGCGCCGGACGGCGCCGCTCCGTCACCCCAGCCATCGTCGCCGGACCCACCCTCCGGCGCCACGGGTTCCGACGGTGCCGCGCTCGGCACGAACGAGACCAGTGCATTGCGGATCGAATCGAGCGTGTCGTAAGTCGGCTTGAAGTTGGTCGCGGTGTCGCCTTCGGCATTCGCGGTCATCACTCCGTCGACCCGGCGGATCGCCGTCGCCAGCGCATCGAAGCGGTCGAGGATCGCCTCAAGATCCTCGGCCCGCATGTCCTCCAGGATCTTGCGGAACATGCCGTAGCCTTCCGCCGACGCGCCCTTTTCGCGAAAGCGGATCAGGTCTTCCCCGGCGAAGCGGCCCAGGCGCGGATGCTCGATCAGCGGCACGCGCACGATCGGCCCCAGGAAATCGCCGATGCGGGTCAGCGACTCGCACGGCGTCTTGCGACCGATGAAGCCGTATTCCTCAAGCTGCGGGTGGACATCGCCCCAGCGCTCTTCCACGAGCCCGGCCAGCAGCAGCGCGCCATCGACCACTGTTTCGAACTGCTTGGAGGCAGCGGCCGCACGCATCAGATAGACCGGCAACCACATGTCGCGCGTCTGCCCGGCCTGGGCAACGATGCGATTGATGACCGCGCGCCAGTCGGTGCTGTCGTCGTCGCTCGATTCCACGCTGATCGAGCGCTCGAACGCGGACTCGATCTCGATCCGTGCGTCGTCGTAGCTGAGGTCGGGCCCGGAAGGCGCGTCCTCGCTCATCGGCGCGACCAGCGCTGCGATATCCAGTGCCATCGATCCCCCGTCGCCTCGCTCGATCAGTTTACGACGGAGATCTCCACCCGGCGGTTCGCCGCGGCTTTCGGGCTGGTGTTGGCCAGCGGACGATCGAAGCCGTAACCCTTCGCATCGAGACGCGAGCGCTCGACGCCGTTCTGCGCGAGATACTCCACGAGCGCGTCGGCACGGCGGCGCGACAAGTCGAGGTTGTATTCACGCGAGCCCATGGAATCGGTGTGGCCGGCGACTTCGATCTTCTTGCCCGCCAGCTTGGGGCCGCGCAGCGCCTCGAGCAAGCGAGCGGCCTGCGCCTTGCCCGAGGCGTCGAGCTCGGCCGAACCGAGGACGAAGCCCACCGACAGGTTCGAATGACCGGGACGAACGGCCGCGACCGCGGGGCGCGCCACATAGTGCGTCGTCGCCGCGATCGGGCGGTTCGCCGGTGCCCGTCCGACGGACGGCGCGATGACGTTGCCGGAACGCGGCGCGGCCTGCACGGCGGAGCCGCCCGAAGCCTGACGGCGGATGCTGAACCCGCGCGACTCGCCGGCGTCCTTCGTCACCAGCGAGGAATCGGCCTTCTCGCAGTCGCCAGTCAATTCACAGGTGATATCTTCCGCGGACTTCACCGAAGTCGGCCCCGCTTGCGCATGCGCCGAAACCGCACAGAGCAGAACAGCTGCCGGGACTATGAAATTGAACGACATGAGTAGAGCCCCCCAGTTGACTGCCCCTCCAAAAGAACAAGCATGTCAGGGATTATTTGAATGCCGCGCTTCATATAGACCTTTCAATTTGGTAGCAAACGATTCCGGCGCCGTGCAAAGGGCTGAGATCGGGGGTCGTACACCGGCCCCGGGTCGATACGGAACCGACCGGGATCGTGCGCGAGCGGCACTCGCCTTTGGGGGAATAGCGTTGCCCGAAAGTCCGAACAGACAGACATCCCTTTCGCTTCGCCTCGGCGACGGCAAGGACCAGCTCAAGTTGATCCGGCTCGATGCCTTCGAGGGCATGAGCCAGCACTTCTCGATCACACTCGAAGTTCTCTCGCTCACCGAGCTCGAACTGCTGCCCGCGATCGGCCGTCCGGCCGTGATCGAAAGCAGGCTCGATGGCGAGCACCACCGCTGGTTCCACGGCATGGTCAGCGATGCCGAGTTCCTCGAGCAGATGCACGGCAAGGGCTACGTCTACCGCCTGAGCCTGGCTCCGGCCGCCCACTTCGTCGAGTTCGGCAGCAATCACCGCATCTTCCAGGAAATGACGCTGATCGACATCGTCACCAAGATCCTGAACGAGCGCAAGATCGATCACGAAGTCAAGGCGAGCGGCGGCAAGCGCAAGCTCACGTACTGCGTGCAGTATGGCGAGAGCGACTTCGCCTTCATCTCAAGGCTGATGGAAGAGGAAGGGCTCTACTACTACTACCGGCACACGAAAGAGGGCCACAAGATGATCCTCTGCGACAAGCCGGGCGATCATGAGATGCTTCCCGGCGGGACGCTGGTCTACAATCCGCTCAGCGGATCGCAGGCGATGAGCGATTCCGCCCAGCGCGGCCGGGTGCCGGGACATTACCTGCTATCCTGGCACGAGCGAGCGTCCAGCGGCGCCGAAGCCACCGTCACCCTGCACGACTTCGACTTCGAGAAGTCGGAGCGGACCCGCAAGGCGTCCAAGGACGAGACCCAGGCCCACTCCGCCGACGAGGTCGAAGTCTACGCCTGGCCGGGTCGCTACTCGGACGAGGAGATCGGCAAGAAGCTGAGCGAGGTGAAGCTGCAATCCCGGCGCGCCCAGCGGCTGCGCTACGAAGGCACGAGCCGCTTCAGCGGCCTCCAGCCCGGCTACCGGATCGCGGTGCAGAAGCATTCGCTCGGCCGCCTCAACCGCCAGTACCTGATCCTGCGCTGCCGTACGGTGCTGGCCAACGAGCAGTATCGCTCGGGCGGGGCCGGTTCCGACACGTTCGTCGACTTCACAGCCATTCCGCACGACGTGGCCTTCCGTGCGCCGCAAGTCACGCCGCGCCCGGTCGTGCACGGGCCCGAGACCGCGCGCGTCACCGGGCCGGAAGGCGAGGAGATCTACGTCGACAAGTACGGACGGATCAAAGTCCAGTTCCACTGGGACCGTGAGGGCAAGCTGGACGACAACAGCAGCTGCTGGATTCGCGTTTCGCAGTCAGGGGCGCTGGGCAACATGATCCATCCGCGGATCGGCCAGGAAGTCGTCATCGTGTTCGAGAACGGCAATCCGGACCGCCCGCTCGTCGTCGGGCGGGTCTACAATGCGTCGGTCATGCCGGTCTACACGCTGCCCGACGAGAAGACGAAGGCGGTCTGGCGCACCAAGACCTACAAGCGTGACAGCGGCGTGGACTTGCCGGGCGTCATGGCGCTCGACACGGGAATGCCAGGCGCCAACGAACTGCGCTTCGAGGACAAGACCGACCACGAGGAGATCCTCATCCACGCCGAGCGCGACATGAACACGCGCGTGCGCAACGACCAGACCGAGCACACCGGCGGCAACCTGGACGTGAAGGTGGGCAAGAACCGCACGGAATACGTCGCTGCCGACGAGACGATCGAGATCAAGGGCAAGCGCGAGGAGCATGTCTTCGGCACCGAGACGGTGACGATCGAGCAGGACCGCAAGGTCGAAGTGCACACCAACGACAACCTCTCGGTCTCCAAGAACATCAAGATCGACGCGGGGTCGGAGATCTCGATCACCGCCAACAGCAAGATCACTCTCAGCGTCGGCGGGAGCACGATCACCATCGAACCGACCAAGATCAGCATCCAGACGGTCAATCTGGAAATGCAAGGATCGGTCGGCGCCAAGCTGGCCGGCACCAACGTCGATGTGCAAGGTGCCGCCAAGGTCGCGGTGACCGCAGCCATGATCACGCTGAACTGACATGACCCAGACCCAGATCGTGCGCCCGTGGCCATTGTGCACCTGGACCGACGCCTCGCAGCTCGCCGCCTGGATCGACCGCGAAAAGGTGCCCCAGGCGTCGCAGGGCGTGGCGCCTTCGCAGTGGTTCGCCACGCTGCGCGGCGAAGGCAAGCTGTTCGAGGCCGTCAGCTTCCTGGCGCATGCGCTGCCGCGTTACGAGTGCGTGCTGTGGGCGACGCGCACGCTGATCGAGACCGGCGTGCTCAACCGCGGCGATCCCTTCGCGACCGCGGCGCTGCGCTGGATCGACGATCCGTCCGACCGGCAGCGTCGCGCCGCCGGCGCCGTCGCCGACGAGAGCGGGCGTGCCCGCGCCGGCGAGATGCTGTGCCAGGCGGTGTTCTACTCGGGCGGATCGATCGCGCCGCCCGATCTTCCCGCGATCCAGCCGCCTTCGCATGTCTGTGCGCGGATGGCCTCCGGCGCGGTGCTGACGGGCGCCTACGCCGATGTGGCGCCCAGTTCCGCCGTGTTCGAGCGGGCCTTCGCGATCGGCGAAGCCCTCGCATGCGGCGAGTGAGCCCGCGGCGCCGGATGACAAGGGCCAGCCGCAACGCTAGGATTTCGATGTGCCGCTGACCCTGACAATCCGCAATGCCGGCTCGCTCGACAACGGGTCGCCGCGCTCGATCGTGCTCGACAAGCGAGGCGCCCTGATCGGACGCGCGGCAACCAGCGACTGGTGCCTGCCCGACCCGTCGCTGCACATCTCCTCGCGCCATTGCGAGATCAAGTTCGTCGATGGCCGCTACGAGCTGCACGACATCTCGACCAACGGCACGTTCCTGCAGGGTCACTCGGCCCGACTCGCAGGACCGCACACGATCAACGCGGGCGAGGTCTTCGTGATCGGCCCGTTCGAGATCGCCGCCGCCCTAGACGAGGCCGCCGCCGCCGCGGCGCAGGCCGCGAGCGCCGCGCCGCCGGTACCGGAGTGGAAAGGCTGGGCCGCCGGCAGCGGCGAGGCTGCCGCGCCGATCAGCGAGTCCGCCTGGGATCGTCGCCCGGCAGGTGCGGCGATCACCGGCTCGGGCGCGATGTCGCAGGCCTGGACGCCGCCGAGCGCATCGTCTCCCGCCGCTTCGAGCTGGGGCGCCGCGCCGCCTCCGGCTTCCCCAAGTTCGCCTGCCAGTTCGCCTGCGAGTTCGGGCTGGGGCGCGCCGGCGTCCGATCCTGCGAGCCAGCCGGTGCCGACACCGTCCGCCACTGCCTCCGCCTGGGGCGCAGCGCCGTCGAGCGTCCCGCCGGCATCGGCCGGCTGGGCCGCGCCCGCGCCTGTGCCCGCCCCCGCACCCGGCCCGGAAAGCCCCGGCTGGGGGAGCCCGCCGCCAGCGTCCCCAGCGCCTTCCTCCGGTTGGGGCAGTCCTTCGGTCGAGCCCCCTGCCGCTTCGGGTTGGGGCGTGAGCACACCGTCGCCCGCAGCCAGGCCCGAAGCATCGCCCTCGACCTGGGACGTGGCAGCGCCCGCGCCGGTACAAGGACCGTCGGCCTGGTCCTCGCCGGCAACGCCGCCGCCCCCGCCGAGCGGCGAGGACATCTGGGGCAAGTTCAACGCCTCGAACGTGGTCGACTGGGCACGCGGCGGCTTCGGCAAGGCGGCAGCGCCGACGCCCGCGCCGCTCACGCCGGGGCCAGTACCGAGCCCTGTGCCAAACGCTGTGCCGAACCCTGTGCCGAGCGCAACGGCGCCGCTCGCACAAGCCCCGGCTCCCGCGCCTGGCGGCCCGAGCGGCGGGGGCATCGTCCCCCTGGCCCAGGGGCTGGAGCTCACGCCCGAGCGGCTGAAGCAAGGCGAAGCGGAGACGCTCTCCCTTGCCGGCAACCTCCTGCGCCGGCTGATCTCCGGCCTCGTCGTCATGCTCGAGGCCCGCACGCGCGCCAAGAGCCAGCTCGGGGCGCAAGGCACCAGCCTGGAGTTCGCGGGCAACAACCCGCTCAAGTTCGCGCGCACGCCCGACCAGGCGCTCGCCCAGTTGCTGAACACGCCCGAACGCGGCTTCATGGGTCCCGAGCAGGCGATCGAGGACGCGTTCAAGGACTTGCAGGCGCACCAGATGGCGACCCTCGCGGCGATGCAGGGCGCCCTGCGCGCCACGCTCGACCGCTTCTCTCCCAAGGCGATCCGCGCGCGCGCCGAAAGCGGCGGCTTCCTGAGCAAGGTCCTGCCCGGGGCCAAGGATGCCGCGTTGTGGAAGGCCTACGAACGCGAGTTCAGCGGCGTCGCGCAAGGCTCGGACGAAGCGTTCATGGACGTCTTCGCCAAGGAGTTCCGCAAGGCTTACGAAGAGGCCGCCCGGCGCGTCTGAGGCGCGAGCCTCAGCTCGCCTTGTTCGGCAGCTCGTCGGCCAGCTTGTACCAGACCATCTCCGCCTTCCAGCCGTTCGCCTTGGCCTGCGCGAGGAAGCGGTCGGCCCACCCCGCCGGAAGCGGCCCCGGATCGGCTTCGGGCAGGCCCAGGTTGAACGGCCCCTTGCCGCTGATGAGGACGACGCCCGACCAGCCCTGATGCGTGGTGTCGGTAGGGATGCGGTAGAAGTCGGGACGGGTGGGCGCGCCAAGGTCGCTGCGCGTCTTCACGAACTGCTGGACATGGCCATTGTCCTCCAGCCCCAGGAGCGCCACGTCGCCCTGCACCCCTGCGAGGTTGAGCTCGACCACCGCGCTCGCGCCGAGCTTGCCGTGCTGGTCGCTCTCGGGCGGAAGGACGTCCATCTCGTACTTGCGTTGCGCGCTGGCGATGTGGGACTGGCCCTCCGCGCGGATCGCCCGAAACGCGTCGATCGCGCTGCACGAGCCGGAGTCGATGGGCGAGACATCGCTGAAGTCGAGGTTGGCCGCGCGCAGGCCCTTGGCCGAAAGCAGCTGGCCGATACTGCCTTGCGCGTCGCCCGGCTTGCCCGAGACACCGCGGAAGGCGGCATCGATGTCCGATCCCTTGGCCGAGAGGTCCGTCACGTCGAGCCACGAGCAGCCGATGCCAGGCAGACCCGCCGCCAGCGCGGCCTGTGCCGTGCCCGTGGGATCGCCGGTCGCGACCGTTCCACTCGCCTGCGGGCTGGTAGCGATCGGCGCCGTATCGCCCCCGCCGGAGCGCGTGGCGAAATAGCCGACCCCGGCGAGCAGCACGACCGCCGCCGCGATGCCCCCGTACAGCGCGAGCTTGCGCTGGCCGCCCTCCTCCCGTGCCTTGTCCGCAACCGGGCGCGGCGGTTTGACCTTCCTGGCCTTTTCCGATGGGGGCGCGTGCTGCAAGGTCCCGCGCCCGTCGAGCGCCGCGATCACCTCTTGCATCGAACGCAGGCGATCGGCCGGGTTGGGCCGCAGCATCTGCGCGAAGACGGGGCGCAGCGGCTCGGGGACGGACGAGAGGTCCGGCCCGGCCCGGCGCTTGTCGACCGCGTCGACCAGCGTCCCGCCCATGTCGACATCGCGCTTGTTGACGATGGCGAGCATCGTCAGCGCCAGGCTGTACACATCGCTCCACTCGCCCACCTGCCGACCGAAGTCGCCCAGCTGCTCGGGCGCGACGTAATTGAGCTTGCCGGCAAAGCCGTCACCGACGATCGTCTGGCTCCCCGCGTCGAGGTCCTTCGCGATGCCGAAGTCGATGATCTTGGCCCGGTCGAGCCGCCCCGCCTCCAGCATGATGTTGTCGGGCGACATATCGCGGTGAATGGCACCCAAGGCATGCGCGGCCGCCAGCCCTTCGGCGAGGCGCCGCATCAGCGCGCGCAGCTGCTCCGGAGTGGCCTCGACCTGCCCGAGGATCTTGGACAAGTTGGTGCCGTCGATGAATTCGGTGACGATGTAGAACACACCGAGCTGCGGTTCCTGCGCCAGCGTGCGGTACTGCACGAGCGCCGGATGGCTGAGGCGCGTCAACGTGCGCGCTTCCTTGCGGAACATGGCGAGCACATTGGGATCGGCGGCGAGGTGCGGCAGGATCACCTTGATCGCCACCCGCTCGTCGTCCTGATTGATGTTCACGCCTTCGAACACCTCGCCCATGCCGCCGCGGTCGATATGGCGGACGACTTGGTAGAGATGGTTGAGCACGTCGCCGACCTGCACCTGGCGCGGCGGGCCGCCGGCGAGCAGTCCGCCGGGCGCGAAGCCGGTCTGGATGCCCGCGCCAGCGCCGGACTGCTGCGGCGGCTCGGTCTGGGGCTGCTGCGGCTCGGGCTGCGAAGGTGGCGCGCTCGGCCCCGGCGGCAGCGTACCGGGCGAGAACACGGTGCGCGGCTCCTCGCGAGGCGGGATCTTGTCGTCGCTCACGCACGGGCTCCATTGAGAACCAGCAGCGTCGGTTCGCTGATGGCGACGAGGGTCACGGTCACGTTGTCGGGCCCGCCGCGCTCCAGCGACGCGGCAACCAGCGCCTCGCTCGCCGCGGCGCCGCCCTGGCGCAGGATGGCGACGATCTCGGCATCGCTGACGACGCCGTGCAGGCCGTCGGTGCACAGCAGGAACACGTCGCGCGGCAAAGCCCGATCGTACACCGCGTCCACCGCCAGCGCCTCCTGCACGCCGACCGCGCGCGAGAGGACATGCTTCATCGGGTGGTCGGCCGCCTCCGCCGCACTGAGCAACCCGCGCTCCACCATGTCCTCGACTTGCGTGTGGTCGCGGGTGAGTTGGATCAGCGCATCGTCGCGAAAGACATAGGCGCGGCTGTCACCCGCCCAGAGCACGCCGAAGTGCTCGCCGCGCAGCACCAGCGCCACCGCCGTGGTGCCCATCTGCACACCCAGCTTTCGCCCCTGCTGGAAGATAGCGGTGTTCGCTTGGGCGATGGCGTTCGAAAGCGTGGTGCAGGCCGGCTCGATCGCCTCCGGAAGAGTCACCGCGCCGACCGCCGCCGCCAGGGCGGCAGAGGCCATCTTGCCGTTCTCGTGACCGCCCATGCCGTCGGCAACCAGCCACAGGCCATGGTCGTGGGCGCTGTAGTGGCTGTCTTCGTTTTCCGATCGGACCATGCCGACGTGGCTGACCGAGCTGTCCTCGATCCGATATGGGGTCACGCGGCAAACTCCAGCATCTTGTCCAACACGCCGGCAGGGTAGGAGCCTGGCAGGCTCACCGCCGGCCCGGCCTCACCCACCAGCGCCCATTCGGGCTGCCCAGGGTGCCAAGGCAGCGCCGCAGGCGAGAGCGGGGCCGCGATCAACGCATCGGCGTCCCACCCTTCCGCAAATCCCTGGTACATGGCGTCCACCCAGGCGGCACTCGTGGCCGCGGCCTGCTCGGCATCGGCGGCCGGCGCCGCGGCAACCAGCGGAAAGCGGCGCCCGGCCCGATCCATCGAGGCGCACAAGGCACCGCCGCACCAGTTGCCGTCGGCGTCCCGGTCTACGAACGTCCAGGCCGGCGCGGCGTCGTAGCGCGCCTCGAAACCGTCGCTCCAGCGCGCGCGCGCCGCTTCCATCTGCGCCGACAGCCACGTGTCGAGCCGGTCGCGCGTCATCATGTCGAGCCCGCGCGACACGAAGTCACCCAAGGCCGGCAGCTTGCCGAAGAGCCAGCGATCTAGAGCGTGACTGGACATCGAAAGCTCCATAGACCGCCTCGACCGAACGGATTGCGATCCGTCGGCAAGGTGATCTTGAACACCGCGGTCTGCGCGCCCGAGCCGAACGTCGCGAGCAGCGCCTGAGGCCCCGCGTTCTGCTTTTGCGCCGCATCCATCAGCCGGAACAGCGCCCATGGCCCCTCCACCGTGGTGTCGGCGACCTTCTGCCCGCCCGAGAACAGCGTGACCGAGGCTTGCGGCAGGTTGCCTTGCGCGGACCAGCTGATCGGACGATCGGCGCCGCCTGCATCGGCCCGCTCGAAATGGTAGCGGGTGTTGCCGGCCACGAAGTCCACTGCATCGACGCCCGCGCCGAACGCCTTGGGCTGGATCTTCACGTCGACGCCGCCGGCGAGCAGATCGCGGATCTGCTGCGCCTTGACGAACTCGTCGGGCGAGGACGGATTGAGCGAGGCGACTTGAGGATTGCCATTCTGCCAGCGCCAGACCGGACCCGAGGTGTCGAGCAGCGGCACGATCCGCTGCGTCAGGAAGGTGTCGAACGTGCCGTTGAAGCCGAAGACATGCTGCACATCGACGATCGAGGCATCGGTGGTGGACGATCCCACGAAGGGGTACTTGTCCTGCGTCGCCATCTGGCAGGCGGGCAGTACCGACTTGGAATAGGCGTCGCCCAGCGCACCGCTCGCCGCCTGGTTGGCCGAAGCGACGCCGCCGGTGGTCGCTGCCGACACGAAGCCTTGGAGCTGCTGCGGCGCCCCGCCGGCACTTGCCGCGACCGAGCCCATCGCCATCGCGACCTGGCTCTGCACCGCGTCCGCGCCCATGCCGCCGCCCGCCAGCTTGGCCGAATTCACCGCCGCGCCCGCCTGCTTCACGGCATTGACGAAATCGTCGATCGGGGCCGGCGCCTTGCCGTCGCCGACATAGTCCTGGAGCGGCTTGAAGTGATTGCTGATCTCGGTCGCGGCATCGACGTTGCCGGTCTGCATGTCGCCGACCGCTTCGGCGACCTTGCCGAATTGCGAGGATGCGATCTTGTCTCCCAGCGCCTTCTGCGCCGCCGCGGCGCCCCCCGCGAACGTCGTGTTCTTGCGCAGTTCGAGCAGCAGCACCTTCAACGGCGACGGCGACTTCGAGAACGCGCCGAGCGCGGCGGGATCGTTGAAGTAGGCCGCCGGCTTGGGCGCGGCCGCGACCTTGTCCCACGCCGCGACATAGTCGCGCGCATAAGCGGCGGCGACACCAGGGCGGATCTGCTCGATCTGCGCCTGCACGCCGGTGGTCTCGGCCCCCTCGCCCAGCACCCAGATGTCGTTCTTCAAGTCCTGCGCCACCGTGGCGAGCCCAACGAGATACGCCTTCTCGTATCCCGCACGCGTGTAGAAGTAGGGCACCGTCAGGCCGAGCACTTCGGGACCGTTGGCAAAGGCCTGCGCGTCACCGGAAGCGAGCGCGGCGCTCGCGCGCCAGGGCTGGCCTTCGCCGGACAGCGCCTTCTGCCGCAGCACTGCATAGGCGCGATCGGCGAGCGACAGGGTCTGCAGCGAGGCTCGCGCATTGGCGATCACCGTGCCGTCGAGCGGGGCCTGGCGGTGGGGCCAGTCGGCCGCGATGTCGGGGTCGGCAAGCAAGGCGGCGAGATGGCCGGCGAGTTCCTTGCGCACTTGGGCGCGATCGGCTCCGGGCAACTGCTCGTTGGCCCAGTCCTGCTCGATCCAGGTGCTGACCGTCTTGGGATCGATCTGGTGTTGCCCGCCCAGCATCAGGTAGACCTTGAGCGGCTGATAGACCGACATCGGATCGCCGCCGTTGCCCGCCATGTACTGCTCGAACCGCAGCAGCAGTCGCGGCAACATGATGCGGCGCAAGCCGTCGCGGTAGGCCTCGGCGGCGGCATCGGCATGGCTCGACTGGAACAGGCCGAAGCGCTTGAACAGGCCGGGCTCGCCCGCCTCCTGATCGGCATAGCCTTGCGGCAGGTTGCGCAGCGCGTTCAGCACACCGAGCGACTGCTCGAGGTCGGGATCACTGTCGCGCACCTGCACCAGATCGATGCCGGTCTCGCGCGTCAGCGTCGCCGCCTGCGCCGAAGACTCGCCCAGGTGCGAAAGAAAGACGCGGTTCTGGAAGAAACTGACGCCCCACAGCAACAGCACGACGACTGCAGCGGCGGCAACGGCCGCGATGCCGGCGCTGGTGCGCGTCGCCTGCCGCCGCCGCGCGGCGGGGTCGGCGACCACAAGCCCCGCTTCGGGGAACATGACTTCGGTAAGCGCGCGGTTGAGGAAGTAGGCGCGCCCGGTGGCGCCGCGCTGCGCCGTCGTCGTCTGGTAGCTGTCGGCAACGCCCGCAAGGATGCGGTCGAGCGGCGTACCTTGTTGGACACCGCTGGTGAAATAGAAGCCGCGCAATGTACCGGCGGGCTGGTCCCCGGCGATGAAGGCACCGTCGATCAGGCGCGCCAGGCGATTGCGCAAGGCGCCGAGTTGCGAGGGAAAACCGAGGATCAGGCTGCGGCGGCTCTGGTCCACCTCTTCGTAGAGGCGGCGGACCTGCCGCGACTGCTGCGCCGCGACCATCGTGTCGAAGGCCGAGACGACATCGTCGAGCTTGGGCTTGCCCCCCTCTATCGGCAGCGTCGACCCGAGCACCGCTCGCCGGCCTTCGACGTCGAGGTCATCGTAGAATTCGCTGAAGCCGGCGATCAGGTCCGCCTTGGTCAGGAACAGGTAGACCGGAGCCGAAACCTCGAGCGCCGCCTTCAGTTCGGTCAGCCGGCGGCGGATCAGCGCCGCATGGCGATCGAGCCCGGCACGGTCGGCGCTCAACAGCTCGTCGACGCCGATCGCGACGATGACGCCGTTGATCGGCGAGAGCGGCCGGTGCCGCTTGAGCGACGAGAGGAAGCTCTTCCAGCCTTGCGTGTCTGCCGCGGCATCGGAATCTTGCGTCGTGTACCGGCCGGCGGTGTCGACCATCACCGCCTCGTCGGCGAACCAGAAGTCGAGGTTGCGCGTGCCGCCGACCCCCTTGAACGACTGCTCCGACAAGGGGAAGCGCAAGCCGGAGTTGACCAGCGCCGTCGTCTTGCCCGCGCCCGGCGGGCCGATGATCACGTACCAGGGCCGATTGTAGAGGTAGTCGCGCTTGTTGCCCGAGCCGGTGCGAAGAGTCGCCAGCGACTCGGCCATGCGCGCGGCGACGGCGCGGCTTTCCTCGTCAGCGGCGGACGGGGTCGCCAGCTCCGCCTCGATCGCGGCGGCAGCCTTGCGGGCCTTGCGCACGCGCAGGAACGCGAGCAGGCCCCAAGTGCCCGCGACCAGCACGAACAGCAGCAGCCGCACCCACCAGGGCCGCAAGGCGCCAACGAACAGCGGCAGGCCCAGGCACAGCACCAGGACCAGGCACAGCACCGCCAGTCCGGTCAGGAACCACCAATTGGCGAGGAACTTCTTCACGTGTCTTGCCCCTGTAAGCGCGGGTTGTGCCGATGCTGCGGACTTAGGGTTGGCGCGGTATGACGATCTCGACCCGGCGATTGAGCGCCTTGCCCTCGGCGGTGTCGTTGGACGCGATCGGGCGGCTGTCGCCATAGCCCTCGACGCTGATCCGGCCCGGGTTCGACAGCACCGACGACAGAATATCCGCCACCTTCTGCGCCCGCGCCTTCGACAGCGCGTTGTTGTCGGGGAAGGCGAACGAGGGCGAAATCTGGTCGCTGTCGGAATGACCCTCGATCGTCACTTGCCCCGGCTCGCCCTCCACGGCGCGGCCGATCCGTTCGAACAGCGGCGCGCGTCCGTCGGCGAGCTGGTCCGAACCGGACTCGAACAGCTGCCCTACGGTGGTGCGCACCCGGACGGTCGAACCGTCCTCTTCCACGACGACGAGCTTCTGCCGGATCTCGGGCGCCAGGAACTCGCGCAGGCGCTGGAGCTGACCGCTCGCGGGCACTTCGGGCGGCGGGGCGCCCACGCGCGAGAGGCTGAGCGGCTGCGTCGGCATCAGGCTGCGGACCGCCTTCCACGGGTCCGCACCCGCGCTCATCAGCAGCAGGCGCAGCACGATGAAGACCAGCAGCAGGAACGCCAGCGCCACCGCCGCGGCGAGGACGATGCGGTTCCAGGGGCTGACCTTCTGCAGCGGCGCGGCGGCGCCATGCCACTGCGGCGAGAGCTCCGTCATCGACTGGCCACGCGGATGATCGAGCGCGCCGTAGAGGTTCGAGAGGATCTGCTGCAGCCGCCCCCGCCCGTCCGGCATCGTGCGGAAGCGGCCCTCGAACCCGGCCGCGATGCAGTCGGCGAACAGCTCGATCAGCTCGGCATTCTGCGATGGGCGGGCCAGCACGTCGTCGACCAGCTGCCAGAACCGGTCGCCGCCGATGTTCTCGCGAAAGAAGGTGACGACGAGGCTGCGGCGCGCCCACTCGGCTCCGTCCTGGCCGATCCCCGGCAGGTTCTGCGCGATGTCGTCGACCGTGGCGCACAGCGCGTAGCGCGCGCGCATCCGCGTTTCTTCGGGGTAGAGCGCCGCGATCGCCCGGTCATAGGCGGCGATCGCCTCGGTCGCCTCTCGGTGGAAGTCGGGCATCGCGATCCGGGCTCGGCCCGATCGCACCGAGGCAGCCAGCGCCAGGACCGGGCCGGCTTCGACCACCAACGGGCTGCGCGTGTCGCGCGCGATCGACGGCACCGGAATATCGTCGTCGTTGAGGCGCGTGTTGCGCGCCACGGCAGGGCCTTGACCCGGCGTGAGGTAGGCATCGGGCGCAGCCTGGTAGCCCGGGCTCGGCGCGGGCGCGAAGTTGCCGGGAGGTGGCGCAAAGCCTTGCGGCGCGGGCGGTGGCGAGGCGAACGAAGGTGCGGGCGTGCCCCACGCGCCGGCTGGAGGGGGTGCCGGCGGGGAGCCCGGCGGGGGCATCGCGCCGGGAGACGGCGCCGCGCCGCCGGGGCGCATGCCGGAGAGCGGCGAGGGACGGAACACCGTCCGGTTGCCATTGTCGGAAGAGCCGTCCGAACCGCTCATCGTGCAGACCTTTTCACGCTCCACAGCTCCATGCGTAGCTCGGGCCACTCACCTGCGACGTGCAAGCCAAGCGCCGTCGCATTGGCGAAGTCGCGCCACTCGGGCACGCCGCGGTCCAGTTCGAAATAGATGTAGCCGGGCAGCACCCGCAGCTGCGGCGGCGGGGTCGGCGCATGGCGCAAGGGAACGCCGGGCAAGGCCGAATCGACGATCTGGCGCATCTTCTCGACCGCGCCGATCTTGGCGACCGCGGGGAACATCTGGCGCACCTCGTCCGGCGTCGCGGCGGCGCGCACGGCGAGGTAGAAGTAGTCGTACTGGTACAAGTTGCGGTCGAGGATCGTCGACACCCACGCGCCCGGCCCCGCCGGCTCCAGCGGCAGCTGCCGCGCCGGTCCCTGGATCGAGATCGACAGCATCGACTGCAGCAGCGCGAACAGCGGCTCGAAGCTGCCGCGCAGGTTCTCGTGCGTGTACGGCGGAAGCGGCGGCGCCTTGCGCTCGGGCTTGACCAGCGTCGCGACTTCGCCGGCGAGGCTCAGCAGCTCTTCGTAAAGCCGCTCGGGATGGACCATCGGCAGCGATTCCAGGTGTCGCAGCACCGCGACCCAGCGGTTGAGCGCCTGGAGCAGCAGGAAGCTGGCGAACGTCTCGTTGCCGCCGTCGGTCGCTTCGACCGCGCGGACCGCCAGCTCGTCGATCCGCTGATCGCAGCGGCCGATGATGTCGATGAGGCCGTGCTTGAGCGGGCGCGAGGTGTCCATGTCGAGTGCCGGCGGGATATAGCGGTCGTCGAACATGACACGCTTGTTGTCGACCTCGCGCACCTGGACGATGCCGCACAGGATACGGCCGTACGTCTGGTCGCGGGTGACGCCGAAGCGCAAGTTGGGGCGGGCGAGCTCGATCGGCTCGCGGCTGCGATCGTCGCTGAAGCAATCGACCACTTCGCTCTCGGCGACGAGGTAGCGCACGTCGGGTCCCGCGCGCTCGGCTTCGGCGAACTCCTGCGCCCCCGCCTGGGCCGCGGGCAAGGTCAGGTAGATGGTGGCATCGCGCGTATCCGGCGGCACGTCCAGCGGCGGCGGCGGCGGCATGTCGTCGGGGATCGAGAAGGCGGTGCCGTCGGGCATGATACCACTCGCCCGCACGACCGTGAACTTGCCGACCGCGGCAAGGTCCTCGTCGATGGCGATCTGCGTCAATCCCCAAGGGTAAGGACGCAATCCCTCGGCGCGGACGCGCATCTGCCAGGCGGCGGCACGATCCGCCTGCTGAAAGTGCTGCGGCCGAAGAAATTGCCCCTCGCGCCAGGCGACACGGCTACCAAACGACATCAAACCCCCCATGGATCGATGCCGCGATGTAAAGCATAGCTTCACCGTGAGCAAAAGGAAGGTTATAGCGGCACGACAATATTTTGCGTCGTGGGCGGGCTAGGCGGAAAGAACGGGATGGAGGATGGTTCTTTCGACCCACGACAGTGGGGTTTGCAGGGTAAACCCGCGCAAACACCTCCCACCAACGGTCCCGTATCCTCCACTTTGCCCGAGTTCTGGCGGATGGCGGCGGGCGACGCGGACGGCCCTGGCGACACGCCTCCTCCTGCCGGGCCGGTCAAACCCGGCGCGGCGGCGCGTACCTTCTGGCCCTATGCCGCTTCCGCCGCCATCCTCGCACTTGCCATGGTCGCTGCCGCGATCAGCCGTCAGCCGGCGCGGGCACCGGACGCAAACACCTCCGCGGTAGCCGCGACGCAAGCACCTGCGCCGCCACAAGCCATCGAGCGCTCGCTCACGCTGTCGAGCCCGCACGATCTCGCCGCCGCGTTGACCTCTGCCAACGTCGCTCCCGCCGAAGCGAGCGCGGCAACGACCGCCGCTGCGTCCGCTCTGACGCAGCCGGGCGAGATCCATGCGACCATGCTGCTCACTCCCGATGGCACGGCGATGCATCTCCTGCGATTGCAGGCCTCCTACGTCGACGGGTCTGGCGCGACCATCGATCGCAGGCCCGACGGGACCTTCGCGGCGAACCGCGTCGCCGCCGACCTGACCCGCAAGATCCAGGTGATCCGCGGCGAGCTCGACTCGGAAAGCTTCTACTCCTCGGCCGTGGCGGCGGGCCTGGTCGATGCGGTGGTGCCCGAGTTCATCAACGCCTTCGCTTACGACTTCAACCTCGCGTCCGAAGTCTCGCCCGGCGATACCTTCGAGGTCGCGCTGGAGCAGTCGGTCAACGGCCGCGGCGAAGCGGTCGGCCCTCCGCAACTGCTCTACGCCTCGTTGACGACGGCGCAGAAGAGCAAGGCGCTCTACCGCTTCCAGGCGCCGGGCGAGCAGCCGGCCTGGTATGATGGCAATGGCGGGTCGATCAAGCGCGGCTTCATGCGCACCCCGATCGACGGCGCGCGGATCTCCTCCAAGTACGGCATGCGCTTCCACCCGGTGCTGCATTACACCCGGCTGCACGCGGGCGTGGACTTCGCCGCTCCGATCGGCACGCCGATCTATGCGGCGGCGGACGGGATCGTATCCACCGCATCACCCAACAAGTGCGGCGGCAACTGGGTCATCATCGATCACGACAAGCAGATGCAGACGCGCTACTTCCACCTCAGCCGCTATGCCGACGGGCTGCATGCGGGCGAGCATGTGGCCCAAGGCGAAACCGTCGGCTACGTCGGGGTGACCGGCACCTGCACCACCGGACCGCACCTCCATTACGAGACGCTGGTCAAGGGCGAGCACATCGACCCGCTGAGCATCCCGGTCGATTCGGGCACGGCCAAGCGGCTCGACGGCGCCTCGCTGGCGGCCTTCCTGCGCGAGCGCGACCGGATCGACGTGGCCCGCGCGCAGCAGGCATACTGAGGTCCCTGGTCAGGCCGGAGCCTGTTCCAGTACCGGCACCGGCTTCGGCCGCCATGCCAACGGAACGATCAGCGCAACCAGTACGGCGACGGTGCCGATGCTGGCGTTGAGCCCCTCTTCATGGCCGCCCCACAGCGACGCCCCCATGAGATCGAGGTCGATCACCGCTCCGAACACGTCGACGCCGGGGTTCGGCACCAGGCCCAGGACCGAACTCTCGACCACGTTCCAGACGAAATGCGCGGCTACTCCAGCCAGGATGCCGCCACTGCGCCAGGCGAGCAGGCCGAACAGCACGCCTGCCAGGGTGATGCTCACCAGCGACACAGGCGCCCTGGCGCCGCCCGCGACATGGAATGCCGCGAAGCACAGCGCTCCTGCGGCTATGCCGGCGACAGGCCCGACGCGTTCCACGAGCGCGGGCTGCAGCCAGCCGCGAAAGAAGACCTCTTCCGCGCCGGTCTGGAAGAGCGTGAGGATGATCCCAAGCAGAATGACGCCCGCAGAAACCCCGCTTCCGGCTCCGGTCACCACCCCGCCCTGGATCCAGCTCAAGGCGAGGCTGGCCAGCAGGCCGCCAAGGCCCAGCGCCGCGCCCACGCCAATCCATCGGCCGGGCGCGTCCCCTACGCGCAGGGTCCGCATGCGAAGCAACACTCCCGCCCCGATACCGATCGCGGCGAGGGGCGCGAACAGGATCAGGTAGAACAGCGCGTTGGCGGTGACTTCCGACTCGATCGAGATCGCCGCGCCGAGCTTCTCCGCCAGCTTCACCCAAGCCCAGGCGGCGACCGTCGCGGCGACGATCACGGCCCAGGCCGATCCGCTGCTCGGGGAAGGCCGCGCCGCGGTTTCAGCCGATCCGGACTGTGCCATCGTAGAGCCCTCCCTCGTGCAACCGGTAATGGTGCATCGCCGTGCCGCCTTCGCCCTCAACCGAAAACTGCTGGACCGCGCCGAACCAGGGCTCGCGTTCCTCGGGGGTGGCAGCGCGGATGTAAGTGTTGAACACGCGCGGATCGTAGAAGCGGAACAAGGCGATGGTGCCGTCGGGCAGCTTGGCCTGGAGGAAGCGGCGAAAATGCCGCTGCAACTCGTCGATGGGCCGTTCCGACAAGGCCATCACCCCCCAGTGGAGGGCATGGCCATGCTGCTGCCATGTGGGCAGGAGCGGCTCGGCGGGATCGATCCGGACCAACCAGGGCGCGACCGCGAGCAACCCGGGATCGAGATCGCGGCCCTTGAACAGGCACAGATGCGCCGCGCACGAGCGCACCAGATCGACGAGGCGCGGATCTTGCGCACAGTCGATGATGGCGTACCAGGTCTGCGGCATGGCGCGCGCGGGTTCAGGCCGAACCCAGCTTGGCCAAGGCGGCCTTCAGGCACTGCTCGCAGAAGGGCTTGCCCTCCTTCGCGGCCGCGATCATCGCCTTGATCATCGCCAGGGCATCCGCCGCTTCGCCCTCCAGCGCCATCTTGGGGACGACCTGGGACATTCCTCCGGCACTGACGCTGCCCATGCCGGCGTCGCCGATCAATACCGTGGGCCAGCCGAGCACGATGACGCCGCCGTGCGCGGTCAGGTCGCCCATGCGCGCCGCCATCATGCCGTTCACGTGGACCGTGGGCGAGCCCTTGACGATCGTGTCGGGTGGACCGACGCACGTCGCCAGGTCGCCGACGCGTGCCTGGGGCAAGCCACCGGTCAGGACCGTGACCGCGCACGGCGGCATGATCGGGCCGCCGACGTGCGGCACCAGGCCCGTCACCATCGGGCAGGTGTGCATATCGCTGGCTCTCGCGGCGGGCTGGCCCATGACGTCAGACTAGTCCCTCATGGTGCGAAGACAACCCGAAGAGCCCTAACGCCGAGCACAGCCATCGTGGCGAGCGCGACATGCCAAGGATCAGCGCGCCGCGATCGCGGGGGGCAGGGATGTCGGCTGAGCGACCGCGACTTTCGCTTCGCCGGTCAGCAGAGGCTTTTGCCCGTCGCCGACGAGGAAGAACGCGCCCCAGTACAGCGGGTGCGAACTGTCCGCGCTGTTCATGAGCTTGGTCTGCGCCGTCTGCAAAGCAGACTGGATCGTACCGGTGCGCGCCGCACCGTAGAAGTCGGTGATCAGGGCCTCGCTCTCGCCGGCATCGGAGATCGGCCAGTAGGTGGAGAGCACCGCACGGGCCTGCGCCGCGAGGAAGGCGCGCACCAGACCGTCGAGTGAGGCGTCGATGTCCTCCTCGCCCGAGGCGCGCGCGCCGGCGATGCTGACGCCCGCCGACGTGTCGCAGGCCGAGAGGACGACGAGGTTTGCGTCGAGCTTGAGCTGTGCGACTTCATCGAACGACAGGATCGCATCCGAACCGGGAGCACCCAGGCTGGTGACCAGCGCCGGCGGCGCCTTGTCGCAAGCCCATTGCCCTTCGGTCAGGCCGTGAGTGGCAAAGTGCAGCACCTGGAACTTGTTGAGGTCGTCCCGGGCCTTGACGGCGGTGTCGGTGAAGGCCTCGCCGGTCATCTCGGGCGCGTTCGGTACCCCAAGGGCATCCGCCGCCTCGACCAGCTCGCGCGCCTTGATCGGCTGCAGTTCCTGCGTGAGCAATGCGATCTGGCCCAGCTCGGCGGTGCAGCCGTTGCCGACGCTGACGATGGTCCCTGCCGCCTGCGCGCTCACTTGCGCCGGCATGTGCTGCGCGAAGCCGATGAACGGGTATGGCGCGCTGGAGGGCGGCATCGAGCGCGAGACGAGCAGCGAACGTGGCGAGAGGGCCATCGCGATGGGCAATTGCTTGGCGAAGAACTTGACGGCGCGGTAGTCGTATGGAGACGCCTTCCGAGTGGCCGCGAAACTCGCCACGCTCTGGTCGTCGGTCACCAGGACGCCGATCGGCAGACGATCGAGCACGCCCGACGCGTCGACCACGAGCGAGCGTTCCTGGGCCAGGCGGTCGCCGACCGGGCCGGCCAGGATCTTCCACAGGGCATGCGCGCCGCCGACCGAGAAGACCGGCACTTTGTTCTCGTCGGTGCGGTCGATCGAAGTGCGCACCAGGCCGATGATCTTGTCGACTTCGACCGCCGGGTTCTCGACCCGGTAGATCGCCGAGCCTTGTCCGTCGATCAATGGCGAAGATGTACGAGTT
>Ga0207681_10000165_pt1 | contig 54569 bp, 46 predicted proteins | sample KBSS53metaG_FD_184324 | JGI IMG/M metagenome (GOLD analysis project Ga0207681, IMG submission 184324) | Switchgrass rhizosphere microbial communities from Kellogg Biological Station, Michigan, USA - KBS S5-3 metaG (SPAdes) (version 2) | ecosystem: Host-associated > Plants > Roots > Rhizosphere... | reverse complement strand
GCCATGGCTTCCACCAGCTTGATCGGCGGAACCAGTTCGGTCACCGCGCTGCGATGGCGCGGCAGGCAGGCGATGTGGCAGGCCGCCATGCGGGCGCGTGCCTGCGCCGGATCGAGCCTGCCGGTGAACGTGACCGCATGGCCAAGGCCCAACTGCCGGGCCTGTTGCTCCAGCCCCTCGCGCAACGGGCCATCGCCCATCACCAGCAGGTCGAGCGCAATGCCTTGTGCCTTGAGCAGGGCCAGCGCCTCGATCAGCAGGTCGAGCCCTTCATAGGCCACCAGCGCCCCGGCATAGCCGATCGTGGGGCGCGGCAGGGATGGGGCGGTGATCTGGTCGAACGCGGCCGCGTCCACGCCATTGGGCAGCAGGGCCACGTGCGCCGGATCGAGGCCCCATTGTGCGATGACGTGATCGGCCAGCGGCTGCGAGATGGCAAACAGGCGGTCGGCATGGCGCGCGACCAGGGCTTCGAGTTCCAGGCCCAGGGCATGGCGTTCCGTCCCGGCAAAGCCGGGCACATTGGCCGCGCGGCTCATTTCCCACAGGCCGCGCAACTCGTAGTGGAAGGGAATGCCCAGCCGCCGCGCGGCGAGCAGCGCGGGCAGGGCGTTGACATGGTTGGACGCGGCCTGGATCGCGGCGACACGGCGTGCCTTGGCCAGGCGGGCAATGCCGATGCTGGCGCGCTCGACATAGATGTCGAGCGGCAGCGACTGGCTGGGCTGGCGCAGATGTTGCCAGTCCAGGCCTTCATGCGTGCTGGCCAGGGCCTCGGGCGTGCCGGCGCTGTCTGCCCTGTCCCAGGGGTAGCCGGGCCGGGTCAAGGCCACCAGGTCCACGCCTTGGGCAACCAGTGCCTGCAACAGGGCCTGGGTGCGGGTGGTATAGCCGCTGGTGTGCCATGGCAGCGCGCTTGCGGCGCAATAGAGCAGGCTTTGCGGGCGCGGATCATAGGCCGGGGCTGCCGGTTGGGGCACATCGGGCAGGGCCTGCATCATGGCCGCGAGCGCGGCGATCTGCTGCGCGCGGGTGCTTTCCGATCCGCTCAACCCCACGTCCTGCGGCAGACCTGCCAAGAGCGCCGCCGGCCGCGCCAGTTCGCCCGCATCGTAAAGCCGGAACGCCAGCCATTTCGCCCGCCACGGCTGCGGGTCCGCTTCGTGTGCGGATTGCGCGGCGCGGGCGGCCGCCACTGGATCGCTCTGGCGCAAGGCGCGCGCCTGCGCCACATGCGCATCGGCCTGGGCAACGCGGGCGCGGCGTTCTTCCTGCAGCGCCTTCTTGCGCGCCTGCTCTGCATTACATTGAGGCGCGGGCTCTGCGCACGGCTCGGCCTCGGCCAGGGCGGGTTCGGGCGTGTCTGGCGGCGCCGAAACGGGCGGGTTTGCCAAGGTGGCGTGGCGCAAGGCCAGTAGCGCGCGCGGCAAGCCAAGCCAGCGCCCCGGTTTTCGCCACGCCTGGATGAGCATATCGCCAAGAAGATAGGCGGGCGAATCCTGCAACTGGCAGAGCCGGGCCTCATAAGCGGCAATGGTGCGCTCATGCTGCGCACTCGCTTCCTGCTGCTCGGTCCGCTTGGTCTTCGGGCTTGCAGGCGGTGCCGCTTTGATGGGCGCAGGCTTGGCGGTGGGCCCTTGCGCACTCGCATTCGCCGGAAACAACAAGCCCGGCTTGGCGACGGAGCGCGTGTCTGGCTCAGCGCCGTGGGCCAGCACCGCCAAGGCCGCATTTTGCGCGACGCATGGCGCGCTGTCGCAGGGCGAGGGCGGCACGGTGGCAGTGGAAGATGGCGTTTCGGTCATCGGCTCCCCACGCCGTCCCGAGCGAGCCGGGGCGGCAAATTGGTGGTGAGCGCGCGATCCGAAACGCGGGCGGCCCTTGATGCAGCGCCTGGCTGCGGCCGCGTGCGTCATGCGCCGCCATCAGGCTGCCGGCGTGGCAACCAGGGCGGCGGATCGGGCGCTCAGTCCGTCCAGATCCCGCGCGCGTCGACAATCTCCACCCCATCGCGCCGCTTGGGCGAAACGGTTTTGAACGGGCGGTGATCGACCAGCAGGGTCCAGACATCGGCTTGGTCGAGGGCGGCAAAGCCATCGATCAATTCCACGCCGCACTGCGCCAACACGGGCGGCAAGGCGGCGATATTGGGTTCCACGACCAGGAGCGGCCGGGCAAAATGGGCAGACAGGTCCTTGACGATGTCCACGGCCGGGCTTTCGCGCAGGTCGTCGATGTCGGGCTTGAACGCGAGACCGAACGTGGCCACGCGCACTTGCTCGGGCGCGCAGCCCTTGCGCGCGGCAACCGCGCGGGCCGCCTCCAGCACTTTGTCCACCACCCAGTGCGGCTTGCTGTCGTTCACCTGGCGCGCAGTGTGGATCAGGCGGGCCTCTTGCGGATTGCGGTTGACGATGAACCAGGGGTCCACGGCAATGCAATGCCCGCCCACGCCGGGACCAGGTTGCAGGATGTTGACGCGCGGATGGCGGTTGGCCAGCCGGATCAATTCCCACACGCTGATGTCCAGCTTGTCGCAGATGATCGACAGTTCGTTGGCAAAGGCGATGTTCACGTCGCGAAACGCGTTTTCCGTGAGCTTGCACATTTCGGCGGTGCGGGCAGTGGTCACCACGCATTCGCCTTTGACGAAGGTGCCGTAAAGCGCCACCGCTTCTGCCGAGCAGCGCGGAGTGAGGCCGCCGATCACGCGGTCGTTTTCGACCAGTTCGCGCAGCACATGGCCGGGCAGCACGCGTTCGGGGCAATAGGCCACCGCCACGTCCGCCGCTTCGCCAGCATCCTGCGGGAACGAGAGATCGGGGCGTTCCTGCGCCAGCCATTGGGCGATCTGCTCGGTCGTGCCCACCGGCGATGTGCTTTCCAGCACCACCAGGTTGCCCTTGGCCAGCACCGGCGCAATGGCGCGGGCGGCCGCCTCGATATAGGACAGATCGGGCTCGTGCCCGTCGCGGAACGGCGTGGGCACGGCGATCAGGAAAGCGTCGGCCGCTTCGGGCGTCAACGTGGCGCGCAGGCGCCCCTCGCGCGCGGCGGCGTGAACCACCATGTCGAGGTCGGGCTCCACGATGTGGATGCGGCCCTTGTTGATCGTCTGGACCGCAATCTCGTTCACGTCCACGCCGATCACCTCGATCCCGCGAGAGGCGAACACGGCGGCTGTGGGCAATCCGATATAACCAAGGCCGATCACGGAAACCCGCTTGAAGCGGTGGGCTGGGGTCATCATCTCTTCGGTTTCATCCCTCAAAGGCGCCGCAGTGGCCATGGCGCATGCCCCTTCCTTACGTGAAATCCCGTGGCAAAACCCTTAATATCGGCGGGATTTTGCCGCGGGGCGAGATGTGAAACCGCAGTGCAACCGGGGCACCATGGCGGGCGGTGGTTCGGCCAGTGAATGGCAGACCGGAGCCACCGCCGCGCGGGCGACCTTGTTGCGTTCGTTCGGCTGCATCACGCTGCCGGTAAAAGGATCATTCCGCACTTGTGCCCCGTGTGCGAGCCGAGAAACCTCCGGAAGCAATGAATCGTGGCAGCGGGCAAAGCGCTATCCGGGCAAATACTGAGTATATTGCCTTCGTTTTGGACCAGACCGCCCGCAATATCGGCGCATGGTCCGTCCTTGGGGCCGTCCTCGGCCGCATCCCGAATCGCGGCGAAAATTCCGGTTACCGCGCGCGCTGCATGTTGTAGCGTAACGGCATCGGGCCAGTCTCGAGGGCAAGTGCAGGGGTGGAAACGGGAATGAATCGGGCGTTGCGCATGGGGTTTTCGGTGGTCGGGGCGGGCTTGCTGTCCCTGTTGGCGGGGTGCGCGACGACGACGGAAACCGGCGGCGGCGGCGATGTGGCACCCAATCCCTATGCCACGCTGGACCAGTTGACCGGCAACCAGACGTTCCAGAGCGCCCAGGTGCGCGTGCAACGCGATGCAGCCGGCGCGGTCAGCGCGACGGGGGCGGAGAGCTTTGGCAATGGCATCGCGCTGTCTTATGATGCGGCGGCCGACAGCTACACCGTGTCGAACGCGGGGACAAAGCTCGACAGCTTTGCGCCTTCGGATTTGCAGGCCTCATCGACCAGCAGCAGCCGCGTCTATCAAAAGACGGCGGGCTCCGGCACCGCTGCGCTCACGGTTGCGCGCGGCGTGGTCGGCGGCGTGCCGCTCAGCTACACGCAGTTCACCACCTATGTCGCCGCAGATGCCACCGGCCAGCGCCAATGGATTTCCGTAGGCGGCCAGCCCACGCTGGGGCCAGACATGCCCACGGCCGGAACCGGCACCTACACCACCGCCGTCAGCGGCACGGTGGTGCGCGACGGGAAAACCTATGTAGCGCCCGCCGCATCCTCTACCGCCACGTTCACCGCCGATTTCGGCGCGCGCACCGTGGCCACCACGGTCCACTTGATCGGCAGCTTGCCTACTACCCCCGAAACCACGGTGGATTTCGGCACGGTGACCGGGGCTGGCGTGATCGAACGCAATGCCTCGGGTTTTACCGGCGCGTTCACCGGCACCACCGGCGCGGGGTTTGCCGGCGTGTTCACCGGATCGGCCGCACAGGAAATGGGATACGTGTTCTCTTATGGCAAAGGCGCCGACCAGGTGACCGGCACCGTGGCAGGCCGCAAGAACTGAGACCCGGCTGCCGCGCGTGGGTTATACCAGGCGGCGGCAGTGATCGAGGTATCCGGCCTCGTGCCGGGCGGCGAGATCGACGACGCTGCGCCACAGCCACGATGGCGCATCGGCATCTGGCTGGCCGGACGTCTGGTCAGGCACGAGCGCGGCGTGCCATTCGCGCCGGGCGTCGTCCGTCAATTGCCGGGCATGGGCAAGGCCGACGATATAGGCCAGGTACGATGCCGCCGCCACGGCCTGCCGGCGGGAGAATTGCGCCACTTCGATCTTGAGGTCCTGTGGCGCCAGTTCGCGCAGCACCACCGGCTTGCCCAGCAGGTGCGCCGGTATCATCCGATCGCCGAGGTTGGGAGATAAGGCGCGGGCACCGGCCACCACGCGCTCGGCCGGATCGGCAGGCATGGCGGCACCGGGCACCGCTGGCGCCACCGAAGGCCCGGCTTGCTTGATATCGACCAGCACCAGGTGCTCTGGCCCATCCGCCTCTGGCCGAACGCCCAGCACCACGGCATGGCGCAGCTTGCCCAGCGAACTGCAACCCTTGCGCCAATAGGCCGCGTCCAGCACGCGCAGCGTTCCTTCGCCGCCATGGCCAGCCATGGCCAGCGCATGCATCCGCACGGCCGGATCGTCAAACAGCGCATCGACGGCCGCGCGTTCGTCTTCGGTCAATTGCCAAAACCGCTTGCCTAACGGCAACGTGGGCGCTGTGCCCTCGATCCGTTCGTCGGCCAGATGCCGCCACTTGCGGCCAGCAGCCCTCCGGCGGACAGATCGAACCACCTTGGGTTCGACCGGATCGTCCTCGGGCTCTGGCGAAAGGGCGCGGCCATAGCCGTCGATCATCGCGGATAGCATCTGCGCCGTGACGATACCGGGCAGATCGGAACTGCGCGCCGCCGTTTCCAGCGACAGGCCCAAGCGGATCAGATCGAGTGCAGGGTTGCCGATCACCGTCTGGTCCAGGTCGCGGATCTGGACGGCAAAATCGTGGTGCCGGTCGGCCAGCGGGCCAAGATTGCCCAGATGACAATCGCCGCAGATCCACACCTGCGGCCCGACCGGCACATGCGCCATCACCGGCGAAGCTTCCAGCCATTCATAGAACTGCGCGGTGTTTCCCCGCACATAGGCATGGACGGACCGCGCCATTTTCATGGCGCGGCGCGCATTCAGTATGGCCGAACGTTTTTCCGGGGTGACCTTCAACCCGGGCGCCCATCGTGCGCGTGGGCGGCGCGCGCTTTCTTGGCATAGTGGTGGTGGGCAACCATGCACCCGGCAGCGGCGCCGGCCAGCGCATGGCCCTTGCCCACGAAATGCCCGGCCACGCCGCCGGCCATGGCGCCCCGGATGCAGCCCTTGGCCATGGCTGGCGGTGCGGACATGGCGGCCGTGGCGGCCAGCGCGGCGATGAGGAACAGGTTCTTGCGCATCGTTGATCTCCTTCGCCGTAACAAAACGCCGGGACGGCTACGCGTTCCATGACAATTCGGTCATGCAGCACGCGCATTCACGTAAAAGCCAAGAACGCCCGCGTTTACGGATCGCCGCTATTTGCCCTTTGTGAAAATCGACGCTGTCAGAGGGAAAATTAGCCGCATGAAGTATCCAGTCGCTGTTGCAGCATTGTCGAGCGTGGCAACGGCCGCCGTCCTTGCACCGGTCGTGGTCCACGCGCAGGAAGCGCCACAAACCGCATGGCAAGCCAGCCGCCGAATCGACGACAACGACATGGTGACCACCGGCGTGGCGCGCGGGCGCGACCGTCTCGACAGCGCCACTTCGACCAGCGCGATCAAGGAAAGCGAGATCATCAAGATCGGCTCGCGCTCCCTTCCCGATCTGCTGCGCAATGTTCCCGGCCTGCGGGTCGAGGCGGGCAGCGATGTCAACGCCAGCTACACGGTGCGCGGCCTGCCGCTCGTTTCAACCGGGGCCAAGTATCTCCAGCTTCAGGAAGACGGGCTCCCGGTTCTCGAGTTCGGCGATTTCCTGGGCCTCACGCCCGACTTGTTCCTGCGCGCCGATCTCAACCTGTCTCAGGTCGAGGCCATTCGCGGCGGTTCCGCGTCCACGTTTGCATCCAATGCGCCGGGCGGGGTGATCAACCTCATGTCCAAGACGGGCGAAGTGGAAGGTGGCTCTGTCCAGGCGAGCACGGGGCTCAACTACGGCACCTATCGAACCGATTTCGATTATGGCGGCCACCTGAGCGATACGCTGCGCTTCCATGTCGGCGGCTTCTATCGCGAAGGCGAAGGGGCGCGCCACCTGGGGTTCGATGCCTATCGTGGCGGTCAGCTGAAATTCAACCTGACCAAGACGTTCACCGGCGGCTATATCCGCTTCTACGCCAAGCTGCTCGATGACAGGGTGCCCGGCAACAGCGGCATGCCCACGCTGGTTACGGGAACGGATGCCAATCCGCACTACAGCGATCTTCCCGGCTTTTCCGGCCGCGCGGATTCGACGCTGTCGCGCTATATGCAATTCGTGCCCGGCGTGGACAACGACAACAACCCCACGCAGATGAGCTTGCGCGAAGGCATGCATTCCAAGGCCAAGACACTGGGCCTCGAAGCGCAGTTTGCCGTTGCGGACTGGTCGGTGACCGAGCGTCTGCGCTATTCCGGCATCGCGGGCAACTTCACCAGCCTGAGTTCCACCGGCACGATCCCGGCAGCCTTTGCGCCCTTTGCCTTCGGCGGCTCGTCGCTGCGCTATTTCAACGGTCCGCTGGCCGGGCAGGCCATTGCCGATCCTGCCAATCTCAACGGCAATGGCCTGGTGCTGACCGGCTTCATCAGCGGATTTCGCGTGCGCAGCCTCGATAACCTGACGAACGACCTGCGCATCAGCCGCGTGTGGGACGTGCAGGGCGGGGACCTGACGACCACCTTCGGCCTCTACAAGTCGTACCAGGACCTGAACTACGATTTCATGCAGGTGATCACGCTGCAGGATGTCGTTGGCGGCGGCAATTCGGCGCTGCTCGATGTCGTCTCGGGCGGGTCGACGGCAAGCTCTGACGGCGTGCTGTTCTATGGCGTGCCGGGCGGCGGATACAAGCGCAGCTATGACGTGCGCTATGGCGTGACGGCGCCCTATGGCTCGTTCAATTTCCACAAGGGCAAGATCGCGGTCGGCGGCTCGATCCGTTATGATGCGGGCAAAGTGGAAGGCACGATCCGCAGCGACCAGGCCAGTGATGTCCGCGCGATCGACGTGAACGGCGATGGCGTGATCACCGGCCCGGAAGGCGCCGTGCAGGTGGCCCCGATCAGCCGCAACCAGCCGGTCAACTACACCTACAACTACCTGTCCTATTCGGCCGGCATCAATTTCCGCGTGTCCGAACCCTTTGCCGTGTTCGCCCGCTATAGCCGCGGCGCGCGCGCCGGGGCCGACCATCTGCTGTTCTCCACCGCGATCGACAGCCACAACGGCAAGCTGCTCAACAAGACTGCCGCCTACGATCCGGTCCGCCAGGCCGAAGTGGGCCTGAAATTCCGCAAGGCGGGGCTCACGTTCAACCTGACCGGCTTCTACGCCCGCACGACCGAGACCAACACCCAGCTCAACACCGACAGCAGCGGCGCCCTGCAACTGCAACTGGTGACGCGCTCCTACCGCGCCTATGGTGCCGAAATCGAAGGCGGCATCCGCCGTGGCCCGTTCAGCCTCAACCTGGGCGCAACCCTCGCCAACGCCCGGATCACCGGCGCCGAAGACGCCAGCCTGATCGGCCACACCCCACGTCACCAGGCCGCGCTGATCTTCCAGGCGACCCCGCAATACGACACCGACCTGTTCACCGTGGGCGCCAACGTGATCGGCACCACGAGCAGCTATACCCAGGACGTGAACCAGCTCAAGATGCCGGCCTACACCACGGTCGCCCTCTTCGCCCAGCTCCGCCCGATCGAGCGCGTGGAACTCTCGCTGAACGCCAGCAACATCTTCAACACCCGCGCGATCACCGACGTTGCGAACGCCACAATCCCTGCGGGCGGCGTTGCCTTTGCCCAGACCCTCTATGGACGCACGATCTCGACCTCGGCGCGGTTCTTCTTTTGAGGGGATGAGATAGGGATCAGATGGCCGGCTCGCTTTGGGTTCAAGCGGGCCGGCTTTTTTGTGCTTCGAAAAGAGAAGCCGGCCTCAGCCACAATAATCAACTATGCCGCCCTCAGGCATTTCAAAATCCCCCTCCCGCTGGCGGGAGGGGTTAGGGGAGGGCATGTCACCACTGGCCGGACCAGGTTGCCCAATAGTGAGGCCAGCTGGCGGGCGTCAGGACCAAGGCGGGATGATGATTATGTATGCTGTCTCCGGGATTCCTGTCGCCGGAGTTCATGGCCGCACGAATAGTTGCCAATTCAGCCATCGAGGGCTTGGTAGGCGGCTACGACGGCTGTGATCTGATTTGTGCCTAGAGCTTTGATCTGCGTAGGTGTGAACGCCTGGAGCTGCACAGATGATAGGGCGCCCAGGTTGGCCGCAGAAATTCCTGCCAATCCGTCAGCAGTGATGGCACCGAGGTCATCGGTGCTGAATGTGGCAAGGCCGGCCGCTGCAAAAGCCTCGATCTGAATTGCGCTGAAAGCGGCTACCTGCGCGGGTGTAAATGCTGCGGCTTGCGCGGGGGACAAGGCATGAAGCTGCGTGGGCATGATCCCCGCAATGGCGGTTGGCGCAATCGCGGCGATTTGGCGGGTTGTGAACATGCCAAGCCGGGCGCTGCCCAACGCGGCAATTTGCAGGGAATTGAACCCTGCGACCTGCGTTTCGTCGAGGATTGCAATCTGCTCAGGATGCAAGGCATTGACCTGGAAATAGGAAAATGCAGCCAGCTGTTGAGGCGTGAGTGCGGCGGTCTGATCACTGTCCAGCCCGGCAATCTTGTCGATCGAAAGGCCGCTGATTGCCTGCGCATTTATTGCTGCGATGTTGGCTGGGGAGAACGTGCCGATAGCATCGCGGCTGAATGCAGCAATCTGGCTGGCATTCAGCGCCGCGACCTGTGCCGTAGAAAGGAAGCTTGCGTGGCTGTCCCCCAGCGCAGATACCTGTGCCGGGGAAAGCGCAGCAACAGTCTGGGGGGTGAGGCCAGACACTTGATCGCTTGAAAGTGCGGCGATCGTTTGCGGCGCCAATGCCACGATCTGTTTGGGACCAATAGCGTGGATCTGTGCTGCTGAAAGCGCGATGAGTTGCGCAGGCGTAAGGCTGGCCAATTGGTCAGCACGCAGGGCGTTGATTTGCTCGGCCCGAAAAGCGGCGACCTGTTCGGGAAGAAGATCGACAATCTGGCCTGCACTAAGGCCGGTCACTGCGCCGACTGCGATCGCGGAAATATCTGTTGTGTTGAAGGTGGCCAATGCCTGAACAGACAGCGCGCCAATCTGGCTTGCCGAGAATGCATTGACTTGCGGCGGTGTCATCTGGGCAACTTGTGCCGGGGTCAGCGATGCGACCTGCGCTTCCGTCAGGCCGCTCAAGGCTGCAGGGTCAATCGCGGCCGCGTGCGCGGGGTCCAGTAGCGACAGCGTTTCTGGAGAAATGGTCCGGAGTTGGCTTGATGTCATGGCGCCGATCTGGCCGGGCAAAAGGGAAAGCACTTGATTTGAGGAAAGCGCAGCCAATTGAGCGGTCGAGGCAGCAGCAATCTGCATTGGACTTAAAGCTGTTAGGGTGGTGTCGCTTAGACTGGCGAATGTCGAAACCGGCAGGCTTGCCAGGGCGGTTGGCGCAATCGCTGAAAGCGTGGCCGCATCGAGGGATGCGAACATTGCAGGTGAAAAGACCGCCAATTGAGCGCCGCTTAAACTGGAAATTTGGCCGATGCTGAGTGCGGAAATCTGAGATGGCATCAGTGCACTGATCTGGGCACGACGAAAGGCAGCCAGTTGCCCGCCAGTCAAACCCGCAACCTGTTGCGGATCGAGCCCGGCGACAACGTCGGTTGAAAGCGCAGATATTGTAGAGGTTGGCATGGATGCCAGGGACGCCTGAGAAAGCGCTTTTGCGGCCGTTGCAGGGATGGCTGCCGCTTGTGCCGCAGTCATTGCCTTGATTTGGGCGGGCGTCAGCGCGGCAACCTGGTTTTCATCAAGTGCCGCGATGGCCGCCGCGTCCATGACCGAGAATGCACTGCCATTGATGGCTGCAATGTCTTCCGGCGCCAAATCGACAAACGCCTCGGGACGCAGGGAGGATATCTGTCCTGGCACGAGGCTTGCCCATTGTGCTGGCGTAAAACTGTCCAACTGGCTGGTGGAAAGCGCAGCCAGCTGGGCAGATGTCAGCGCGGGCATGGCCTTGTTGGCGATCGCGCTCAATTGGGATTCGGACATTGCACCCAGCGTTGATGGGGCCAATGCGGCCACTTGCGTGCCACCAAGCGAAGCGACCTGGACGGGCAACAGTGCCTTGGCCTGACTGACGGCGAGCGCCGCGAACTGAGATGGCCGCACGGCGCTGAGCTGGCGAAGCGTCAATGCCGCCACTTGCTCCGCTCCCAGTGCGGCCAATTGTTCACCCGACAGTGCGGAAACCGCTGCCGGATCAATGGCGGTCAGCATGGTGGCGTTGAACCGTGTCAGGCTTTCTGGTGCAAGGGCTGAAATCTGCCGTACACCAAGGCGAGCAATCTGCTTCGGTTGCAGGCCGGCAATCTGGTCGGCAGACAATAGGGACCACTTGTCCGTTGGCAAGGCTGCCAAAGCGCCTGGCGCGATGGAGCCGATTTGGGTTGCACTCAGCGCGGTGAAGTTGTCCGAAGGAAATGCTGCAAGCTGTGAACTGCTCAAAGCGCCAAGCTGTGCAGGCGATAGGTTGGCAACCTGGTCTGGAACCAGCCCAGCAATCTGCTGTGGCGCCAACACGGCAATCTGCGCGGGCGTGAGCACGGCAAGCTTGGCCGGCGAAATCAGTGCCAAGGCCTGTGGGCTTTGCCTGATCATTACGCTCGCATTGAGTGCAGCCAGTTGTGCGGGTTCAAGCCCGTCCAGTTTGCCTCCATCGATCGCTGCGATCTGCGTTGCACCCAAAGCGGCAATTTGGCTGGGCATCAAACCTTTGACTTGCTCGGAAGACAGTGCGGCGAGCCGGGCGGGAACCAGAGCCGACAGCGCGGCTGGCTTGATCGCCGCAATTTGTGAAGCTGAAAGGTTCGCGAGGTTCGTGGCAATCAGTGTCCCGATTTGGGCTGGGCTTAGTGCGACGATTTGAGCTGAGGATAGGTGACTTACTTGTTCTGACGTGAACCCGGCTACTTGACCCGGCAGAAACCGGGCGAATTGGGCGGGCGTGATGGCGCCGATCTGATCCAGGCTCAAACTGGGCACGGCGGCAGTTGCCAGCCCGGAAATGGCTCCCGGCGCAATTGCTCCCACTTCCGCTGGGGAGAAGAGCGCAAGTGAAGACGGGCTGAGGGCGCCGATCTGGCGAGCGTTCATGCCTGCTATCTGATTGGTGCCCAGCGCTTTTGCCTGGTCGGGTTGAAACGCTGCGATTTGCTCAGCCGTTAATGAAGCCGCTTGTGGGCGCGTAAAGCCTGCAATCCGATCTGCTGACAGCGATGCAATCTGCGCGCGGGTCAATCCAGGCATGGCTCTTGCCGAGAGCGCGGCAAACTGATCGGCACCCATCGCTGCCAGTACATCCGGCGCCAGCGCCGAAAGCTGTGCGGCAGACAATACCGCCGCCTGCGAAGCATTCAATTGTTGGATATCAGCACGAGTCCACTTTCGTATCGCTGTAGTCGACACGAACTTTACCTGTTGCGTGGTGAGAGAGCCGATGGATACCATGGCTTCTTTTATCGGTTATCAACCTTAAAAAGTTTTTGCCTAGGCACTAGTTGGAAATGTGCAGCGTCTTTTGCCTTTCCCAGGCTGACTGCGGTCCATGCTGGCCAGAAACTACAACCCCAACACCACCTTCGCGCTCACCGCGATCTGGTACAGGATCTGCGTCATGTCCTTCAGGATCTGGCGGGATTTGGTGTCGATGCGGGGGAGGACGAGCAGGTCGTCGCCGCTGCGCACGGCGTGGCTTTGGGGGGAGACTTCCTCGAAGCTGCCGTCAGCGTGGGCCACAACGATGCGGCGGGCGGCGCTTTTCTGGGTGTAGCCGCCGGCGCGGTTGACATAGGCGTTGGCCTCCAGGCCCTGTTGCCAGGCGACGGCGTTGGGGAACAGCACTTCGCCGCTCACCAGCACGAGCCCGTCGCGCGTGGGCACGTGCAGCAAGTCTCCGTTTTCCAGCAGCAGGTCGTTGCGTGCAGGGCCGCCGCCGATCACCACCTGGCCGAGCGGCTGCACTTTGCGCGCGCGATCGATCCATTGCAGGATCAGGTCGGCCTCGTTGTGGCGCAACTGGCTTTCGTCGTTGGTGCCCGATCGTGCGGTGAGCGCGGCCTGCTCCAGGCTGTGCAGGCTGGCGTCGAGCATGGTCTTCTGCCGGTCCTTCACGCTCTGGCGGAACAACTGGATGCTGTCCGCGTCCGATCGCTGCGAAAAGCGGACTTGCTGCAACAGGTCGCCCAGGTGGGCGCCATAGGGCAGCACATATTCCTGCGGGCTTTCGTGCTCGCCCTCGATCCGCACGGTGATCGTGCCGGCTTTCTTGTCGGCGGTGAATTCGATCGTGTCGCCATTGCCCACTGGCAGGGCACCGGCATCGGCCAGCGGGCGATAATCGACGTTCTTGATCGGCCCGGTATTGCGCGTGATGCGCATGTGCGTGGCGGCCGGCTGCGGCCCGGCAAGCAGCATGACATCGGCCGTGCTGGGGTGGGCATTGCGCGGAAATTCAAAGATATTGGCGTTGTTGGCAAGGCCCAGCACCGTCACTGTCTGCTGCCTTGGCCCCACGAAGATCACGTCCCCGTCGGCCAGCGGCACCGGCGGCATCACCCCGCGAAACAGGAACTGATAGAGGTTCACCTGGGCGCGCACCTGCTCCCCGCGCTTGACTTCCACATCGATGAACGTGCCGCGATCGGGATCGATGCCGCCGGCTGCATCGAGGTAATGCAGCAACCCGTCCATGCTGGTGCCGTCGTAAAGCCCCGGCCGCCGCACGAAGCCGCCCACGAACACGCGCACCGGCTGCGCCTCTGCCAGCGAGGCATAGACATAGACGTTGGAGCGAAATGCGCTGGCCGCAGCGCCCGTGACCACGCGTTGCAGATCCTGGTTGCGCACACCCGCCAGGTGGATCGGGCCGATATTGGGCAGGAACACGTTGCCCTGCGGGTCCACCGTCTGCACCTGGGCATACTGGAACGCGCCCCACAGGCGCAGCACCACCTGGTCGCCGGGCATGACCACGTAATCCGGGTTGAAATGCGCTGCGCCCGCGCGGGCAAAGGCACCGGTGAACAGTTGCGCGCCAAACACCGGGCTCATCGCATTGGCAGCGTATTGCCCGGAAATCGCGCCATTGCCGGGCGTAACTGCCGGGGCTGCGCCATCCACCGGCGTCGGCTGGGCCGGGTTGGGACTGGCGGTGGGCACGGCCAGTGGCACGGCAGGCAGGCTGGGCATGCCACCCCCGCCATTGCCCATGGCGTTGGCAATGGCCGCAAGCGTTGCCGGATCGGCGTTTTGCAGCACCTGGCCCATCAGGCCGGGCGGCAGGCCTTGGGCTGACGCAGGAACGGGAAAGGTAAGCGCAAGGCTCAGCGCCAGCCTGCCAAGGCCGGGCGTGGAACGGCAGTTGCGGCGCATGAACGGCGCTCCTTGAAGCTGGAAGTCAGTCGATATGGTCGCGCACCACCGAGACCAGCAGCAGCGCGATGGCGGCGGCCATGAAAGCGGCGAGCGTGAAGACGAGCGAGTTGTAGAAGCGGCGCGGGCGCGCGGGATATTCGGGCAGGGTGGGCGCCTGGATCACGGAAATCTGCTTCATGGCCTGCATCGCCGTGATCCGCCCCTTTTCCAGTGCGGCCAGCGTGGTCTGGTACAGCGACTGGCTGAATTGCGCTTCCTGCTGCAACTGGCGGAAGGAATCGGCCCGGCGGTTGAGTGCGTGGGGATCGCTCGATGCCGCACGGCCACGTTCGCGCGCCAGTTCGCCGTCGATCGCGGCAATCTGCTGGCGCACGGCCACCACATCGGGATGGGCGGGCACGAGATAGGCTTCCAGCGTGCCCAACTGCGTTTGCAGCGCGCTTTTGCGGGATTCGAGCTGGGTGATCGTGCCGGCCACCGCATCGAGCGTGCCATCGGGCGAAACCATGCCTTCGCGGCTCTGGAAATCCAGCACGGCCTGGCGCGCGGCCTGGTTGCGCCGGCCCATCTGCGCCGCTTCTCCCGACAGGAAATCCACTTGCGTCTGCGCCAGGCGATGGTCGTTGGCATTCATGAACGCCGCCCCTTCGCGCAGCATGGCCGTCACGATCGCCTGCGCGGTGCGGGGATCGAAAGCGCTGGCTTCCACATGAAGCACGCCTTCGTTGTCGTCATACTCCACTTTCAGCCGCGATTTCATGTATTCGCGAAAACGGGCCATGGGGGCATTGGCGGCAGACAGGCGCGAGAGCAGGTCGTGCCGGTGATCGGCATAGTGCGCGCGCAAGTGCAGGCTGGCGTCGAGCCGGGCGAGCATGTCCTGCGACAGCAGGTGGTTGCGCAGCAGCATCTGGTCGTTGCGGTTGCCCGCGCCCGAAAGGCTCGACAGCAGGCCACCCAGGCCGCCGGGATCGATCGCGCCCATGTCTGCCCGTTGCACCACCACGTCGGTTTCCGAAACATAGAGGTCGGACGCGATCAGGCACCAATAGGCCGCTGCGCCCAGGCTTGCCGCCGCCGCGATGCCCAGCACCGCATTGCGCACCCGTGCGGCGGGCCAACGCCGGCGGCCGGCGCGCTTTGGGGGCGGCGCCTCCGTCACGCCAGGGTAAGCCTCTGGTGCTGGGGCAAGTGGCTCATGGCGCGCTCGGGCCTTGGGTTCGATGCGTTCTGCAGCGGGCGCGGGTGCCGGCGGAAAGGCAAGGTCGGTGCTCATGCGGGCAGGGTGTCCTTGTAGGCCGAGATCGCCTCTCCCAGCCGGTCGAACCAGGTCAGCTTGCCGCGATGGAGCAGCAGGCCGGCCGTGCAGAACCGCTTGAGCGTGCCGGGGTCATGGCTCACCATGATCACGCTGGCCTGGTGGGCGCGGCGGCGAAATTCCTCGGCCGCGCGGGCGCGAAAGCTGGCGTCCCCGGCCGAAGTGGCTTCATCGGAAATGTAGACGTCGAAATCGAACGCCAGCGAAATGGCAAAACGCAGGCGCGCGGCCATGCCGGTCGAATAGGTGCGGATCGGGTCATCGAACTTGTCGCCCAGCGCGGCAAATTCGGCGATGCGGGCAAGGCGCTCGGGAATGTCATCCTCGTGGCCATGGATGCGGCAGACAAAGCGCGCGTTCTGCCGCCCGGTCATCGAGCCTTGCAGCCCGCCGCCAAAGCCCAGTGGCCAGGAAACCCGGCAATGCCGCTCCACCGTTCCGCGTGTGGGCTTGTCCACCCCGGCAAGAATACGCAGCAGCGTGGACTTTCCCGCCCCATTGGCGCCCAGGATACCCACGCTGACACGCGGTGGGATGACGAGATTGACATCGTCGAGCACCCAGGGCCCGGCGCCATGGGCGGTCATGTATCGCTTGGACAGGCCACGCGTCACGATCATCGCGCACCCACCTTGTGCGCCACGCGCAGTTGCAGCGCCAGGCCGAGCAGGAGCAGCCCCAGAACCCAGGCAAAGAGATAGCCCGCATCGGTTTCCGGCACGGCCTGGTAATTGTCCGAAAGGCCCATGCGCACCAGTTCCACCCCGTGCGCCAGCGGGTTGAGCATCAGCAGGCTGCGCCAGTCAGCCGGCAGCGAGCCCAGCGGGAACATGACGCCCGAAATCATGTAAAGCGGGCGCAGCACGATCTGCAGCACCTGTCGCGTTTCACGCATCAGCGCGGTGCACGCCGAAACCACCATGCCAAAGGCCACGCCCAGCAGCCACATGGCCGCGCATGCCCCCATCATCGCTAGCGGGAATTGCGGCGCAAACGGATGGCCCCACATGGCCAGAAAAACGATCAGCAACAGGGTGATGACCAGCCACGTTCCCCCTTCCAGCAAGCCGCGCGCGATCAGTGTGTCGACGGGCTTGACCTGGCGATAGGCGAACAGGGCAGAATTGTCGGACGGTGCGCCGGCCACATGGTCGGCCGTCTTGCGGAACAGGAAGAAGGTCTGGATGCCGACCATGATCCACACCGGCGTGTCGAGATTGCCCACGCTGTGCACCCGCACGGCCGAATAGAGCACGAGCAGATAGGCCACGTGAAACACCGGCTCAAACAGGACCCAGGCCCATGAAATGCGCGTGGAGAACAGCCGCGTGAGTGCCTCGCGCAGGATCAGTGCGCGCCAGACAGACCATGTTACGGCCAGGGATAGGCGGGGGGCGCGGCTGGTCATCGCCTTCAGCCCACCACGCTGGGGCTGCGGCGGCGCCAGGCAAACAGTGGCTCATGCGATGGTGCAGCGATCAGGGCCGCGCAATCGGCTAGGCGCAACAGCGCCTCGGCCAATGCGGGCATCTGCGCCAGCGGCACGGCGCCAGACCCATTGGACAGGGCGTGATCGGGATCGGGGTGCGTTTTCAGGAAAAGCCCGGCAACGCCCACGGCCACGGCAGCACGGGCCAATGGCGCCACGAATTCGCGCTGCCCGCCCGGCAGTTGCGCGCCGTGGGTGGCATCGAATACCACCGGGCACCCGGTGTCGCGCAGTTGCATCAGGCTGCGCATGTCGACAACCAGGTTGTCGTAGCCCAGCATCGTGCCCTGCTCGCACACCGTAAAGGCATTGTCCGCATGGCCGGCGGCACGGGCGGCGCGACGGGCCTTGCCCACGACGTGCGCCATATCGGCGGGCGCCATGAACGGCGCCTTCATCAGGTTCACCGGGCGGCCCGATGCGGCGGCTGCCACGATCAGGTCTGTCTGCCGGGCCAGGAACGCCGGGGTCTGGAGCATGTCGGCCACTTGCGCCGCGGCAGCGACCTGGCCGGCATCGTGCACGTCGGCCATAACCGGCAACCCGGTTTCCGCGCGCACTTTTTCCAGCACGCGCAGCCCTTGTTCCAGCCCCGTTCCGCGTTGACCCGCAAGGGTGCTGCGGTCGGTCCCGTCAAAACGGGTATTGTCGAAACCGGCCGTGAAAATCACCAGCGCGCCAGTGCGATCGGCCAGGCGACGCAGGGCCTGGGCGACCGACAGGCACAGGCCCTCGCTTTCGATCACGCATGGCCCGGCGATCAGAAAGGGGCGGCCGGTAGCCTCTGCATCGATGGCGTGGCCCAACAGGTTCATGTGCATTCCTCAGATGGCAGTGCGCGGGTTGGCGGCGCGCCAGGCATGGGCGCGGCGATGATGATCGGTGTTTCATGCGGCGTCATTGCCATGGCTGGTGTGCGCGCCATCAATTCAGCCCCAGCCGGCCCAGATCGTGCAGGTGCAAGACGCCTACGGGCAGGTTGGCCTGCCCGTCTTCCACCACGAACAGCGCAGAGACCTTGGCCTCGTTCATCAGCGCCAGTGCCTCCCCGGCGCGGGCATCGGCCCGCACGGTGCGCGGCGCGCGCGTCATCACGTCTTCCGCGCATGCGGTCAGCAGGCCGTGGACATGACGGCGCAAGTCCCCATCGGTGATGGCGCCCACCAGCCGCCCCGTGCGATCGACCACACCGGCAATGCCGAGGCTTTTCTCGGTCATTTCCAGCAGAACGTCGCGCATCGGCATGCCGAACGGCACCAGCGGCAGGGCCTCCCCCCGGTGCATGATATCGCTCACGCTCACCAAGCCGAGGCCGATGGACCCGCCCGGATGCAGTTGCCGCAGCTGCGCATGGGTCACCCCGCGCGCGGCCATGGTGGCAATCGCCAGGGCATCGCCCATGGCAAGCATCAGGGTGGAGGAGGTGGTCGGCGCGATATTGGCCGGGCATGCCTCCCGCGCAGCAGGAAGGACAAGCGCAACGGTGGCGGCGCGCATCACGATTGAATCTGCGTGGCTGCCAAGGCCGATCACCGGGCAGCCGAGCCGCTGCGCATGGGCCAGGATCGGGCACAAGTCGGGCGTATTGCCGGAATTGGACAGCACCATCAGCAGATCATCGCGCGTCATCATGCCAAGATCGCCGTGCGCCGCTTCGGCCGGATGGACGAAGAACGCCGGCGTTCCCGTTGCCGCCAGCGTTGCCGCGATCTTGCGCCCCACATGCCCGGATTTGCCCATGCCGGTGACGATCGCCCGCGATCGGGTGTGGAGCAGCAGGTTGACGGCATCGGCAAACCGCGCATCCAGGCCGATCGCCAGCTGATCGAGCGCGTCGGCTTCGGCCTGGATGACCCGCCGCCCGCGGGCGAGCAGTTCTGCCGCCGGCATCATCCCCGGCGCTGGTTGCGCAACGATCTGGCCCATTGCCTTCATGCAGAAACCCCTTGCCCCGTGCCCATGCCCCAAAAGCCCCCGTCGGCGCGATCCGTGCCGCCGCCCATCGGGATGGCCCTTAGTAATCCTTGCTGGATCGCCGCGCGGCCCCTGATCCCACGGAAATGAAGCGATAGCCGGCACCCGGCTGCAACCGTGGCGGCGCGCCCCCTACTTTTGCGCGCGTTCCATGATAGAAACGGCCTCTCAATTTTCGATGGAGTTTGCCGCCCCCATGCAACTGCGCCACTTGCGTTACTTCGTGACGCTGGCCCATCACGGCCACTTTGCCCGGGCGGCGGCCGAATGCGGGGTTTCCCAGCCAACGCTTTCAGCCGGGCTTTCCGCGCTGGAGCAGGAACTGGGCAAGCGGCTGGTGGAGCGCGACCGGCGCTTCATCGGCCTGACTGCGCAAGGCCAGGCCATGCTGCCCTGGGCGCAGCAGATCCTGGGTGCCATGGGCAGCATGGCGCAGGCCGTGGCCGCCACTGCCGCGCCGCTGGCTGGGCCATTCCGCCTTGCCGCCATTCCCGCCGCGCTGCCCTTGGTGGGGCGGCTCGGCGATGCGCTGCTGGCGCGCTATCCCGGTTTGTCGCTGGTCGTTCACCAGGCGACCAGCCGCGCGATCGAGCAGGATCTTCTGGCCCTGTCGTGCGATGCGGGATTGACCTATCTGGACCACGAACCACCTGCCCATGTCGTCGCCGTGCCACTGGCGCAGGAACGCTATCTGTTCGTCAGCCGGCGCGATGCCGCCGCGCCGGCGGTAGCGATGGATTGGGCGCTGGCCGCTGCCCAGCCGCTGTGCCTGCTGCACCAGGGCATGCAGTACCGGCGCATTCTCGACGCGCAATTTGCCGCGCGTGGCCTGATGGTGGCGCCACGGGCAGAGGCCGATAGCTATGTCGCGCTGCTGTCCCTGGTGCAATCCGGCCGCTTTGCCACGATCATACCCGATGGCTATGCCGCCTTGTTGACCGGGCTGGACTGGGCCAGGTTATGCCCCATGGCGGGCACCGAAATGGCGCGAAGACTGGGGCTGGTTGTGCTCGACCGGCAACCCATGGGGCCGCTGGCCACGGCCGCGCTGGAGGTCGCGCGCGAGATCGCGGTTTGATAGACGTATTCTATCACACTTCGGGCAATTCGATTTGACCGCACGGCCATGCGGCGCGACATTGCGCCTTATGAGCGAACCTGCCGAACTGGACCATATCCTTGCCGCCCATGCAGGGCGTGAAGGCGCCTTGCTGCCCATCCTGCACGATGTGCAGGCCGTCTTTGGCCATGTGAGCGAAGCGGCGGAGTGGGCGATTGCCCAGGCGCTGAACCTGAGCCGCGCCGAGGTGCACGGCGTGGTCAGCTTCTACCACGATTTTCGCACCGCGCCCGAGCCGCGCCCGGTGGTCAAGCTGTGTCGCGCCGAAAGCTGCCAGGCGCGCGGCGTGGAAGCCCTTGCCGCGCGGCTGCCGGCCAATGGCCCGGTGAAAGTGGAAACGGTCTATTGCTTGGGCCTGTGCAGCGTGGGGCCGAACGCGATGGTGGGCGATACGCTCCACGCACGGCTGACGCCCGAAAAGCTGGGTGCCCTGGTGGGAGGCCTGGCATGACCACGGTGCGCATTTCCGACGACGCGCTGGCGCTGGCCTGTGGCGCCGATCAAGTGGCCGCCGCGTTCGAGGCGGCCGGCTGCACGGTGGAGCGCGTGTCGAGCTGGGGCATGCACTGGCTGGAGCCGCTGGCCGAGATCGACGGGCAGGGCTTTGGCCCGCTCGCGCCCGAGGATGTCGCCGCCGTCGTGGCCGGCAGCAGCGACAAGGGCATCGGCCCGATTGCCGAGCATCCGTTCATTGCTGGCCAGCAGCGCTTCACGTTCGCCCGCGCTGGCAAGACCCGGCCCCTGAGCCTTGAGGATTACGAAGCCCATGGCGGCTGGGCGGGCCTGGCGCGCGCGCGCGAACTCGGCCCCGAAGCCACGATTGCGCAAGTCATGGCCTCGGGCCTGCGCGGGCGCGGCGGCGCGGGCTTTCCCGCCGCGATCAAGTGGACCACCGTGGCCCAGGCGCCCGCCGCGCCGAAATATATCGTCTGCAATGCCGACGAGGGCGATAGCGGCACCTTTGCCGATCGCATGGTGATGGAAGGCGATCCCTTCATGCTGATCGAAGGCATGGCGATTGCCGCCCATGCCGTGGGCGCGGCCAAGGGCTATGTCTATATCCGCAGCGAATATCCTCATGCGATCGCCAAGATGCGGGCCGCCGCGCTGGCCGCACGGCCCTATATCGCCCCGTTCGAGGTGGACGTGCGCGTGGGCGCGGGCGCCTATGTCTGTGGCGAGGAAACCTCGTTGCTCAACAGCCTTGAGGGCAAGCGCGGCGAAGTGCGGGCCAAACCGCCGCTGCCCGCGCTCGAAGGGCTGTTCGGCAAGCCCACCGTGGTCAACAATGTGCTCACGCTCGCTGCCGTGCCGTGGATTCTGGCGAATGGCGGCGCGGCCTATGCCGATGTCGGCTTCGGCCGGTCCAAGGGCACGATGCCGATCCAGATCGCCGGCAATGTGAAATACGGCGGCCTCTACGAAGTGGGCTTCGGCATCACACTGGGTGAGCTGGTCGAAGTGGTCGGTGGCGGCACTGCCTCTGGCCGTCCGGTGCGCGCGGTGCAGGTGGGCGGGCCGCTTGGCGCCTATCACCCGCCGGCCGATTTCCATCTGCCGTTCGACTATGAAAGCTTTGCTGCGGCCGATGGCCTGATCGGCCATGCCGGCCTCACCGTGTTCGATGACAGCGTGGACATGAGCGCCCAGGCACGCTTTGCCATGCAGTTCTGCGCCGCCGAATCCTGCGGCAAGTGCACGCCCTGCCGCCTGGGCTCCACGCGCGGGGTGGAAGTGATCGATCGCATCCGCGCGCGCCAGGGCCGGAGCGCCGACGCGGTGGAAAGCCTGCCGCAGATCCACAACGCCCGCAAAGTGTCTCGCACGCTTTCCGACGAGATCGCGCTGCTGGAAGACCTGTGCGAGACGATGAAGTTCGGATCGCTTTGTGCGCTCGGCGGCTTCACGCCCTATCCCGTGCTTTCGGCGCTGCGCCGTTTCCCCGAGGATTTCGGCGCGGTGTCTGCGGATGCGGAGGCGGCGGAGTGACCAGGGGGCATCGCCAAGGGGCTTCGACAAGCTCAGCCCGAACGGACTTTTCCGTTCTATTGTTTCCCCCGTTCGCCCTGAGCCTGTCGACGGGCGCTGGCGCAGCGGTGCAACCATGATCCTGGGCGCCGTCCTCGCCGGTGGCCAATCCACCCGCTTCGGCAGCGACAAGGCGCTGGCCGAATTGGCTGGGCAAACCCTGCTGGCCCGCGCGGTCGAAACGCTTGCATCGCAGTGCGATGCCATCGTGGTCGTCGGCCGCAGCGAAGCGCCCGTGCCTTGCCTGGCCGACCGCCCCCGCGCCGGCATGGGGCCGCTGGGCGGCATTGCTGCCGCGCTCCACCATGCCGCGCAGAACGGGTTCGATGCCGTGCTGACCACGGCGGTGGACAGCTTCGGCTATGACGACGATCTTGTTACCCAGCTTTCCCCCGCGCCGGCCTATTGCCAAAGCCAGCCGGTCATCGGTCTTTGGCCTGCAAGCGCCGCACCCGTGATCGACGCCATCCTCGCCGGCAGCGGCAGGCATTCCTTGCGCGCCTTTGCCCAGGCCATGGATGCGCGCGCCGTTGCGCTGGGCCGCATTCCCCACAATATCAACACCCCGGCGGATCTTGCCGCCGCGCAGGAGCATGCCCATGGGCTATGAACGCCAGGCCGATTTCGGCACCCCCGAGGTTCGTTCCGACACCCAGGTGACGCTGGAAATCGATGGCCGCGCGGTCACCGTGCCGGCTGGGACCACCGTGATGCGCGCGACCGCCGTTTCGGGCGGTTCGATCCCCAAGCTCTGCGCCACCGACAACCTCAAGCAGTTCGGCTCGTGCCGCCTGTGCCTGGTGGAAATCGACGGGATGCGCGGCACGCCCGCCTCGTGCACCACGCCGGTTGCCGATGGCATGAAAGTCCACACGCAGACGCCAAAGCTCGCCAAGCTGCGGCGCGGGGTGATGGAGCTTTACATTTCCGACCACCCGCTCGACTGCCTCACCTGCAGCGCCAACAACGATTGCGAGTTGCAGGACCAGGCCGCCGCAGTGGGCCTGCGCGATGTGCGCTACGGCTATGACGGTGCCAACCATCTGGCGGCGGAGACCGACGCCAGCAACCCCTACTTCGATTTCGACGCCACGAAGTGCATTGTCTGCTCGCGCTGCGTGCGCGCGTGCGACGAAGTGCAGGGCACCTTGGCGTTGACGGTGGAAAGCCGTGGCTTCGGCTCGCAGATTTCGGCCGGCGTGAAGTCGGACGATTTCCTGTCGTCGGAATGCGTGTCGTGCGGCGCCTGCGTCCAGGCCTGCCCCACATCCGCGCTGATGGAAAAGGCCGTGACCGAAATCGGCAAGCCGGAGCGCGCCGTGGTCACCACTTGCGCCTATTGCGGCGTGGGCTGCACGTTCCGCGCGGAAATGCGCGGGGAGCAGGTGGTGCGCATGGTGCCGTGGAAGGACGGCAAGGCCAATCGCGGCCATTCCTGCGTCAAGGGTCGCTTCGCCTGGGGCTATGCCCAGCACCAGGACCGGGTGCTCAAGCCCATGGTGCGCGAGAGCATCGACCAGCCCTGGCGCGAAGTGAGCTGGGAAGAGGCGCTCAGCTTTGCCGCCAGCCGGTTCAAGGCGATTGCCGCCCAGCACGGCAACAATGCGCTGGGTGGCATCGTGTCGAGCCGTTGCACCAACGAGGAAGGCTTCCTCGTGCAAAAGCTGGTGCGCGCCGGCTTTGGCACCAACAATGTCGATACGTGCGCGCGCGTGTGCCACTCGCCCACCGGCTATGGCCTAAAGACCACGTTCGGCACCTCGGCCGGCACGCAGGATTTCGATTCGGTGGAAGAGAGCGACGTGATCCTCGTGATCGGCGCCAATCCCACCGATGGCCACCCGGTGTTCGGCAGCCGCATGAAGCGCCGCCTGCGCCAGGGCGCCAGGCTGATCGTGATCGATCCGCGCCGCACCGACCTGGTGCGCAGCCCGCATGTGGAGGCCGATTACCACCTGCCGCTGCGCCCCGGCACCAACGTGGCCGTGCTTTCCGCGCTGGCCCATGTGATCGTCACCGAGGGCCTTGTCGATGAAGCCTTCGTGCGCGAGCGCTGCGATTGGGACGAGTTCCAGCACTGGGCCGAATTCGTGGGGCAAGAGCGCAACAGCCCCGAATTCCTGGAGCCCGTCACCGGCGTGCCCGCCGATCTCGTGCGCGGCGCCGCGCGGCTCTATGCCACGGGCGGCAACGGCGCGATCTATTACGGGCTGGGCGTGACCGAGCACAGCCAGGGCTCCTCCACCGTCATGGCGATTGCCAATCTCGCCATGGCGACGGGCAATATCGGCCGGCGCGGGGTAGGGGTTAACCCGTTGCGCGGGCAGAACAACGTGCAGGGCGCCTGCGACATGGGCAGCTTCCCGCACGAGCTTTCGGGCTATCGCCACGTATCGGACGCGGCCACGCGCGCGCTGTTCGAGGCCGAATGGGGCGTGCCGATCGATCCCGAACCGGGCCTGCGCATTCCCAACATGCTCGATGCGGCAACCGACGGGCTGTTCAAGGGCCTCTATATCCAGGGCGAAGACATCCTCCAGTCAGACCCGGATACCAAGCATGTGGCGGCGGGCCTGGCGGCGATGGACTGCGTCATCGTGCATGACCTGTTTCTCAACGAAACCGCCAACTATGCCCACGTCTTCCTGCCCGGCTCCTCGTTCCTGGAAAAGGATGGCACGTTCACCAATGCCGAACGCCGCATCCAGCCGGTGCGCAAGGTGATGGAGCCTTTGAACGGCTATCAAGACTGGGAAGTGACCCAGGAACTGGCGCGCGCGCTGGGCCTGGACTGGAACTACACCCATCCCAGCGAGATCATGGACGAAATCGCGCGCCTCACTCCCACGTTTGCGGGGGTGAACTATGCCCGGCTCGATGCCGAAGGCTCGCTGCAATGGCCGGTCAATGACGCCGCGCCCGATGGCTCGCCGATCATGCACATCGAAGGTTTCGTGCGCGGCAAGGGCAAGTTCGTGGTGACCGACTATGTCCCCACCGACGAACGCACCGGCCCACGCTTCCCGCTGCTGCTGACGACCGGGCGCATCCTGTCGCAATACAATGTGGGCGCGCAGACCCGGCGCACCGAAAACAGCGTGTGGCACCCCGAAGACCTCTTGGAAATCCACCCGACGGACGCGGAAAACCGCGGGATCAAGAGCGGGGACTGGGTGCGCCTGGCCAGCCGCTCGGGCGAAACCACGCTGCGCGCCACCGTCACCGATCGCGTGGCACCGGGCGTTGTCTATACCACGTTCCATCACCCCGCCACGCAGGCCAATGTGGTGACGACCGACTATTCCGACTGGGCCACCAATTGCCCGGAATACAAGGTGACGGCGGTGCAGATCACGCCGTCCAACGGGCCAAGCGAGTGGCAGGAGGACTATGCCGCGCAAAGCCGCCAGGCGCGGCGCATTGCCGGCACCGCGATGGAGCCGGCCGAATGAGCGGCCAGACCGAAGCCAAGCTGGTCTACATGGCCAACCAGATCGCGCGGAATCTGGCCCACGAACCGCATCCGGCATCGGCCGTGGCCGATCACCTGCGCACCTTCTGGACCCCGGCAATGCTCCGCCAGATCTTTGCGCATCTTTCTGCCCATGGCGAAGATGCGCTCGATCCCGTGGCGCGCACCGCCTTGGCAGAATTGGCCACCGGCCGTGCGCCGGCGCCGCAGACCCGAGCCACCGATCCCGCGCAGCATGGTGCCGATGCAGGCTGACCTGCCTTCCGGCGCGCAGGATTTCGCGTTCGTCGAGCATTTCGCCGATGGCCGTCCTCCCGCGCTGCGGGCACGGGCCTTGGCACAGGAAGCCCCCGTGGCGATCGAGATCAATGGCCTGGGCTATGCCGTGATGATGGCCACGCCCACCGATCTTGAAGACTATGCGCTGGGCTTCTGCCTTTCCGAACAGCTGATTGCCGATGTCGCCGGCTTCGATTCCGCACAAGCGGCACAGATCGACGGACGCGGATGGATCTTGCGGATCACACTGGCCGTGGCCGAAGCGGCGCCCTTGATGGAGCGTGCGCGCCTGCGTCTTTCCGAAGGGTCTTGCGGGTTGTGCGGGATCGAAAGCCTCGATCAGGTCCTGCGCCCCCTGCCGCAGGTGACCGCCCGCCTTGCGGTTGCCGACGAAGCGATCTTTCGTGCCGCTGCGCAGTTGCGTGACCAGCAGGTCTTGGGGCGGGCGACACGCGCGACCCATGCTGCCGCATTCTGCACGGCCGATGGTGCCGTGGCCATGGTCCGCGAAGACGTGGGCCGCCACAATGCGTTCGACAAGTTGGTGGGCGCCATGGCCCGCGCCGGCCTTGCGCCGTCCGCCGGGTTCGTCGTCCTGACGGCGCGGTGCAGCTATGAACTGGTGCAGAAGGCCGTCATTGCCGGGGTCCCGCTGCTGGTGACCGTGTCTGCGGCATCGACGCTGGCAGCAGAGCGCGCCAAGGCGCATGGCTTGCGCCTGGCCAGCCTGGCGCGGGACGACAGCTTTCTGGAAAGTTGAGCGACCCGCGCGGGCGCGCGATCAGTCTGCCTCGATCAAGGTCGACAAGGCCTGGCGCAGCGCATCGAGGCTGACCGGCTTGGGCAGCATCGGCGCTTCGGGCGCGCCGGAATCGGGATCGAGCGAGGCGTGTCCCGAGAGATAGAAAAACGGGGTGCCTTCCTCGCGCAGGCGCAGGGCCACCGGCACCGATGTGGTGTCGCTGCCCAGCGAGAAATCGAGCAGTGCCGCGTCGACCGGCGATTCATCCAGCGCCGAGAGCGCCTGATCCACCGTGGCCACGGCCGTCACTTTGTCATGGCCGAGGTCTGCCAGGTTTTCCTCCAGCAGCATTGCGAGCAACGGCTCGTCCTCGACAACCAGAATTCGCATTCGTTCAATCCTTGGAGGCGCCGATTGCTCCGTCGCCCGATGGCTCGGGAACACGCCTGTTGGAAAAAAGCCTACCGCATATGGAGGAGACGCGAAACTGCCGATGATGCAATTAGGGAGGTAATACGGGGGCCTATCCCCTCTTTGAAACGCTCTGGCCCGTTTTTTGCTCGGGTCATGCCATCGGGAACCGTGCATATCGGGCGCGGATTATGGAAACGCCATGGGTTCAGCTGCGAATCGTCCCTACGACCGATCCACCGCCGGGTGGAGGCGCCAACTGACGATCGGCGTGGCCGTGGCAATCTTGCATATCGGCCTTGTCGTGGCCCTGGTACGCGGCCTTGCCGGAGGGATCGCGGCGCTCAGCCTGCCCGATCCATCGCCGGTCCTTTATGCGCCAACGCCTCCTGCGCCCAGGCCCAGCCCCTCCCCGCCGCCGCCATCACCGCCGCCGGCCAGGCACCAGGCCGCAGCGGGCGAGGCCGGTGCCATGGGGCGCAAGGCGCGGCCCAAGGCGATCACGGCGCCACCCCCACGGATCGTCATCCCGGCCTTGCCGGCCGCCCCCGTTGCCGGCACCGGCGATGCCAGTCGATCGGGCGCGGGGGCGAGCGGCAATGGCACGGGCGGGGCCAATGCGGGCACCGGCACCGGCAGTGGCGATAGCGGCAATGGCCAGGGCGCGGGCCAGGCGCAGGGCGTTGCCAAGATCGCCGGAGACATCACCGCTGCGCGCGACTATCCTGCCGCCGGCCGTGCCGATCGCGCGGGCCGCGAAGTGGTGATCGTCTTGCGCGTAGACCCGCAGGGCAAGCCGGTCTACTGCCGGGTGCAGCAGCCAAGCGGCAACGATGAAGCCGATGCCATTACCTGCCGCCTGGCGATGCAGCGCTTCCGCTTCCGCCCGGCGCGCGACGCACAGGGGCAGGCGATCGCAGCCAGCTACGGCTGGCGGCAACGCTGGTGGGCCCCGTGAAAAAATTTCGCCGTATTGCGCCGCCGCATCCTTGAAGTGCCCTTTTTCAGCGACAAAATCAAAGCTGTCCTTTCCTGTGACACTGCACTGCAATGCAACTGAATCGGTTTTGCAACGTTGGTTCATCGAACAGACAGATTTCAGGGCGAGCCAGCCAGATGACACGCGAACTTTCCAATTCCCTGCGGCGCGCCACCCCGGTAGCGGGTGCCGTCCTCGATTTCTTCAGCCTGGAGTCAACGATGCGCCTGCCGGCCCGTCGTCTGGCGCTGATCGGCGGATTTGCGCCGCGCAAGTGCGGCATCGCCACTTTCACCACCGATGTGTTCGAGCAACTCGGGCTGCATCATCCCGAAATCGCGGTCGACCTTCATGTGGTCGACAGTTCCACCGAATCCCATGCCTATCCCCAGGCACGCAGCGTCATTCGCGCGGATGAGGCAGAGGACTATCGCACCGCTGCCCGCCGCATCAACGAAGATGCGGTCGATGCCGTCTGGTTGCAGCACGAATATGGCATCTTCGGCGGGCAAAGCGGCGCCATGGTGCTCGAACTGGTAGACCGGGTGGCCGCGCCGCTGATCGTCACGCTCCACACCGTGCTGGCGCAGCCCAGCGTGCAGCAGCGCGCGGTGCTCGATCATATTCTCGCCCGCGCCAGCGGCGTGATGGTGATGAGCGAACACGGCCGCGATGTGCTGGCGCAAGTCTATGGCGTGGACCCGGCCCGCGTGACCGTGATTGCCCATGGCGCGCCCGATCGCCCATTTGGGCGCACCGCCGAATTCAAGGAACGCGCGGGTCTTGCCGGCAAGAACGTGATCATGACGTTCGGCCTGCTGGGCCAGGGCAAGGGGCTTGAAACCGCTATCGAAGCGCTGCCGGCGATCGTGGCGGCCCACCCCGATACGGTTTATCGCATCGTCGGCGCAACGCATCCCAACCTCGTTGCTGCCGAGGGCGAAGCGTATCGGGAAAGCCTGATGGACCTTGCCAGAGATCTGGGCGTGGCTGACCACATGGAATGGGACAACCGCTTTCTGGAAACCGGCGAACTGCTGGACCAGCTTGAAGCGTGCGACATCTATCTCACGCCCTATCCCAATCTCCAGCAGTCCACATCCGGCACGCTCAGCTATGCCGTGGCCTTGGGCAAGGCCGTCGTGTCCACGCCTTATCTGCATGCCAGCGAATTGCTGGCCGATGGCGTTGGTTCGCTGGTGCCGCCGCGCTCTGCGCAGGCGCTGGCCGATGCAGTCAATGCCCTGCTGGGCGATGCGCAGGCCCTCGATACGATGCAGCGCCGTGCCTATGCGCGTGGCCGTGAAACCATCTGGCCGCGCTTTGCCGCCAGTTGCGCGCAACTGGTCGATACCGTTGCGTCCACGGCACCCCAGCAGGCCCCGCTCACGGCAACGCCGGGCGCCAGCGGCGTCTGGGCAATGTGCGACAGCACCGGCATGCTCCAGCACGGGATCGGCGCTGTGCCCGATCGCCGCCATGGTTATTGCCTGGATGACAACGTCCGCGCCCTGATGCTGATGGGTGTGGCCGATGGCATCCCCCTGGCAGACCGGCAGCGTTGGGCCACGGTCTTCGCTTCGTTCGTCCAACACGCGTGGAATCCGGACAAGGGCCGCTTTCGCAATTTCATGGCCTTTGACCGTTCGTGGTGCGAGGATGTCGGATCGGAAGACAGCAACGGCCGTGCGCTGTGGGTCCTGGGCCATGCCGTGGCCCACGCGCCCGATCCAGGCCTGAAGGCATGGGCGCGCCAGTGGTATGATGTGGTGCTAGAACCGCTGGGCCGCGTGGAATACCCGCGCAGCATCGCCTTTGCCGTGCTGGGCGCAGCCCAAGTCCTTGCCGTCGAACCCGATCATCGGCCCAGCCGCGCCGTGGTCGAACGTGGCGGTGCCTTGCTCCATGCCCTGCTGGCACAGGGCCGCCGGCCGGACTGGGCCTGGTTCGAAGCCATGCTCGGCTATGACAATCCGCGCTTGCCCGAGGCGCTGATCCGTGCGGGCCATTTGATGAACCGGCGAGACTGGCTGGAAAGCGGGTTTGAATCGCTTGAGTTCATCGTGGCGCAACAGACGACCGTTACAGGTCAGTTTCGTGCCATCGGTTCGGAAACTTTCACGCCGCCTCATGCTGTATCCTATGAAGCCAAGCCTTTCGACCAGCAGCCGCTTGAAGCATGGGCGGCAGTGGAAGCTTGCGCCGCTGCGTGGCATGCCAGCGCCGGCCATGAAGACGATGAAGCACTCGAGCACCGGCGAGATCTGTGGCGCGCCCATGCGCAGGCAGCGTATCGCTGGTTCCTGGGGGGCAATGACCGCGGCATTGCGCTGGGCGATCTGGCAACCGGGCGTTGTCGCGATGGCATCACGCCGCGCGGGGTCAATGCCAATTGCGGGGCGGAATCAATTCTGGCATTCCAACTCGCATATTATGCGCTCGCCGGCCTGGAACGTGCGGCGGTCCCGCGCGTTGGCACCGAAACCCAGCCCCTTGGTCAAAACAGCAAGGTAAGGAGCGTCCTTGGCGACCGAGCATACACAGTCAAGCCCCTCGCAAGCCAGCCTCTTGCCGGGCAACCGGCCATCGGCCAGCAACGGCTTGCGAATTCTTGAACAGCGGCTCCATGCCGATCCGTCCCGCGTCGTCTTGCGGCCCTTTCACCTGGGTTGGCAAGGCAGCTCTGGCGGCGGATCGCGCGCCGCGCGTCTGGTTGCAGACGTTCTCTCGCTCGACGAAGCCGAAGCAGCCGAGGAATATGCCCGCGTCCTGCACGATTTCGAGGAGCGGCACTGGCAGACCGAACAGCTGTTCGAGGAACGCTATGCCGAAGTGCAGCAGGCGCTCGACCTGGAGGATAGCGATATCCCGCCGGTGCGGCGCCGCCTGATCGGGGCCTATTTCTGCCACGAATACACTTACGCCGCCGCTGCGTTGATGAACCCGTCCATCGTTCCCCATCCCGACCAGTCGGGCATGGTCGATGGGGCGCAGCGTTTCGTGATGAGCCTGCGCGCCGTGGGCGAGGGGCACATAAGCTCCATCGTGTTCCGTGAAGGCGTGGCCTATCACGACGGCACGTTCCAGCTTTGGCCGCAAAGCGCCTTTGCCACGGCGATGCTGCCCAACGACAGCGCGCCACCGGCTGAAGACCTGGGCGTATCGCTCCACCGCCATGCCGAAAGCAGCCTGTCGAACAGCGTGATTTTCCCGATCACCGAGCAGCAGCGCGGTGGCCTGGAAGACTTGCGCCTGGTGCGCTTCGATCATGGCGGCGGCGATTACGAGTGGATCGGAACCTACACGGCCTATTCGGGCAGCTCCATCCGGTCGGAATTGATGCGCACGCGCGATTTCCGCAATTTCCGGCTGGAGCCCATCCTGGGCCGCGCCGGCCGCAACAAGGGCATGGCGCTTTTCCCGCAGGCGATCGACGGGCGTTTCGTCATGGTCGGTCGGCAGGATGGCAAGAACCTGTTCCTGCTGCGTTCGGACCGGCTGGATTGCTGGGACGATGACGGCGTCATGTTGATGGAGCCCAAGTACCCTTGGGAATTCGTCCAGATCGGCAATTGCGGCAGCCCGATCCTCACCGACCAGGGCTGGCTCCTGCTCACCCACGGCGTGGGCGCGATGCGCAAGTATGCGCTGGGTTGCGCCCTGCTCGACCGCGACGATCCGTCCAAGGTCATCGCGCGCAGCAAGGTGCCGCTGCTGACGGCGATCGACGCCGATCGCTATGGCTACGTACCCAACGTGGTCTACACCTGCGGCGCACTCTTGGCCGAAGACAACCTGCTGGTTCCTTATGGCATTTCCGATAGTGCGGTGGGCTTTGCCACGATCGGCGTGGACGATATTCTCGATCTGATGGAATGAGCGGGCTTGCGCGCTGCGCGATCACGGGGGCAGGAAGGCAACCATGATCGCGCAGACCATCCAGCTTTCGCTCGCGCCGGTATTCGTGCTGGTGGCGATCGGCAATATCATGAACATCCTTACCACCCGCCTGGGGCGCGTGGTCGATCGCTCGCGCCATCTTCAGGGGCTTCACGCCGAAACGACCGGCGCGGCGCACGATGCCGTGGTGGTGGAACTGCGTTATGTCGACCGGCGTATCCAGTTGATCGGCCGCGCGTTGCTGCTGCTGGTGCTGTCGGGCCTGGGAATCGGGGTGACGGTGGGGTCGCTGTTCTTCTCGCAGATGACTGGCGTTGCCCATCTGGGCGATGTGACCGCCACGGCCTTTTTCATCGCGATCACGTTGCTGATGATCGCGCTGATCTATCTGCTGCTGGAAACCCGCCTGGTGGCCAGCACCTTGCGCTTGCCCCGCGCCTTGCTGGAGCTTGAGCGCAAGGATCTCTAGGCGGCGTGGACAGATTCCACAGCCTATAAAAGGCCCTGGCAGCGTTGCTCTGCCTAAAGAGGCCCACTCATCCTGCGGCTTCGCGCCTCGCCAGGGCCTTTTATAGGGCAACCGTGGCGTTGTGGAATTTGTCCACGCCGCCTGGCTCAGGCCAGCAGCTTCTCGCCCTTTTCACGGATCATTCCCTCGATCATCCCGCGCGCAAAACCAAGGCCTGCGGGAATCTCCACGTCGAACAGCACCTGGCTGTCTTCCAGGGTGACATGGCTGGGGATGGTAAAGCCCATCGCCGAAACGGTCATCGTCAGGTGATCTTCGTCGGTCCAGGCGGTTTCGACCTGGGCCATGCCGCCGATCAACTCGCTCGCCTTCCCCGATGCATCGCCCAGACGGGCCTTCATGCGGGTGCGGACCTCTTCCTTGCCAAGGCTGTGGGGCAGGGCAATGCGCATCATTTCGTCTCCACGGGCGGGGCAAGTTCGGGTGCGCTTTCCAGCGCATTGCCATAGGCATAGTCAAGATAACGGCCGCGCACGGCCAGGGCATCGATGTCTCCGGCGGCAAGCTGGCGGGTGATCTCGTCGATCTCTCCGCTGATCTTTGCCAGGCCATCGGCCAGTTGCTGATCGGCATTGCGCCCGCCGCGCTCTTCCTTGCGCAAGTGCGCGGGAATGCGGCGCCAGGTTTCAACCATGCCGGGCAAATGTTCGCCCACCAGGCTGCGCACCTGGCCCACGGCAGGCTCGCTCTGGTCCATCCCTTCCAGTTGCAGGCCCAGGCTATCGAGCTGCGTGCCGATCTGGTCCACCAGCCGCACGGCCGGCGCAGGCAGGGCCGGCGCCTGCGCTTCCAGCCACAGTTGCGTGCGGCCCACCATGGTGCGCACGTCTCCCCGGTTTATGCTGGCAAGATCGGGCACCTTGAGGCGGGGATACGTGGCGAAGAACGCCAGCGCGCCGATCACCGCCACGATCGTGAGCAGCAGGCCAAGCAGGCCGATGCCGTTGATCACCAGGCCCACCGTCAATGCCGCAGCCAATACCACGCCCACGGCCATCGCCATGCGCGCGGCCTTCTTCGCCACATGCCGGCGCTTGATCTCGGCCGAGCGCACGCCGATCGAGCGCCGCCGCCCGCCCGCGCGCTGATGCTCCAGGCTCGCGCGCGCCTGGCGCAGGATAAGGTCGGATTGGGATGCGGTCATGGGTTTGCCTGTAAAAGGTTGGCGCATGGGGGCCACCACCCCCAACCCCTTCCTCTGAAGAGGAGGGGAGTTTTCTGAGCAACCGGCTCCCCCTCCTCTTCAGAGGAGGGGGCTGGGGGGTGGTGGAAGCCCACGCCGACAATCGCGAGCATCACCCCTCCAAGCTCAACACCGAAGGCCCATCGGCCAGGGCATTGTTGCGCGCGGCGCCTTCGGTGCGCGCGATGTAGCCCTTGGACTTCTCCACTTCGCCCGAAAGCGTGTCGACCGTCTGCTTCATCGCGTCGAGCGCCTTGAGCTTGAAGGTGTCGATCGTGTCCATCGTGTCATAGATGTTCTGGAACGCGCGTTGCAGCGTTTCGAGGGGGATCGTGCTCGATGCCGCCATCTCGTGAATGCGGCCGGTCTGCTCGCGCAGCAGCTTGCCGGTGGAATCGATGATGCCGGCGGTCGTGGTGTTGAGCGCGGTGATCTGTTCGAGCACCAGGCGCTGGTTGGTCATCGCCTGGGCCACGGTCACGGCCGTGCGCAGCGCGGCGACCGTGGTCGTGCTGGCGCGGTCCACGCCCTTGACCAGTTCCACGTTGTTTTTCTTGACCAGGTCGAGCGCGAGGTAGCCCTGCACGGTCACGGCCATTTGCGTGAGCAGGTCCTGCGCGCGCTGGCGGGTATAGAACAGTGCACTTTCGCGGATCGCCTTGGCCTTGGCCGGGTCTGTGTGATCCAGGTCTGCGGCCGCATCTTCCAGCTTGGTGTCGAGCATGCGGGCGATGGCGATCATCTGCTCCAGCTGGCCCATCGCTTCCCACAGCTTCTGCCGCTCCACGTCGATCGCGGCATTGTCCATCAACAGCTCGTCCTTGCCGGCGGCCAGCCGTTCCAGGATCGCCTTGATGTGCCCCTGGGCCGAAACATAGCCGTCGAAATACTTCTTCATGCTGTTGCCGAAGGGGATGATGCCCAGGAACTTGCGGCCCGAGCTGAGGTTGCCCTTGCGCGCGGGATCGAGGTCCTCGATCGTGCGGCGCAGCTGGGCCAGGTTGGCGCCAACGCCCGAATCCTTGTCCATCGCCCGGATCGGCCGGTCGAGGAAGCGGTTGGACATGCCCGCCGCCTGGGCGATCTCCTTGCGGCCCATCGCGGTCAATTGGTCCACCCGCTTGCCGAATTCGGGGCTGGCGGCATCCTGTGCCAGCAATTCGTCCACGAACGATTGCGCCTTGGCTTCCAGCTTGCCGCGCGTTTCCTCTGCCACCGGGACAAGGCCCGCTGCCTGCTGCGGCGCCACGGCGGGCACCGGATCGGGCGGCGTCAGCGTGATCGTCGGTGCCCTTTCGGCAGTAGGGTCGGCGGTGGGGGCGGAAGGGTTTGTGGCCATGAAGCGATCCTGTCTTGCGCGGGCTGGCGCAAAGGCCTGCCGCCGCGCCCAAAGATGGCCCCGGCCTGCCCCATGTGCAAGGCCGATCGGATCAACAGCCCATGCGCTTCGCCCGGCGGCAGGCCAGGCATGGTTCCGGCCATGGTTAACGCGTGCAAGCGGGGCAATGCGCGTTGGTGCGCAATCGGCCGGCAACACGGCGTGAAGCGGCAATCTCTAGGGCTGATGGATCGAAAGAGCCTTGCGTGCGAGGCGCGGGGGATTGATGCAATGGCGGAACCAAGGCTGGACACAGGGCTCGATCCTGCGCGGGCACCCGCAGTGGTCGCGGCCGATCCGGCCGGCAGGCCACAGGGCTCGCTCGGCGGGCGGGTGCTTGCCGGTGTCGCGCTGATCCTGCTGTTCATGCTGGTGTCCAGCGCGGCTTTCTCCTTCGTCAGGGCCGATCGCTATATTCGCGAAACGGCAACGGCGCGGGCGGCCGCAGGGCTCGACCTGCTCGCCACGCTGCATCTCCAGTCGATGCTCAACCGCACCAGCATGGATGACAGCGATGGCGCCACGCGCGCTTTCGATGCAACGGTGGCTGCATTGGCGCGCGCCGATGTTCGCGCCCGCGTGTGGATGGCGATGAGCCCGGCCATGCTGGAATGGCAGGCGCGGCGCGGCGCCACGACGCAGGAACCGCCACGCGACGACCTGGACCGCCAGGCCATTCTTCAGCGCCGCGCACTCACCCGCGTCACGGATGATGATGTGCGGATGGTCCGCCCTGTCATCCTGGGGCAGGGTGCCGCTGCCGATGCGCGTTGCATGGCATGCCACGGCACGGGACCTGGCGCCCTGAACCGCGGGCAGGTCATCGGATTGTATAGCGCGTGGTCGGACATGGCCAGCGACCGGGCCAGTTGGCGCGCCACCTTCATGCAGGAAATCATGTGGCTTGCCGCCGTGGCGCTGGTTGCCCTGATCGCCCTGTGGGTGTGGCTCAAGCGTGCCTTGCTGCTGCCGCTGGGCCGGGTGGAACAGATTGCGCTGGCAATGGCCCGCGGGCTTATCGACCAGCCGGTGGAGCGATTGGCCAGCAGCCACGAATTCGGGCGGATCGGCGCGGCGCTTGAACAGTTTCGCCAAGCCTTGGTGCAAAAGCGGGCCCTGGCCGAATATAACGCATTCCTTGCCACGCACGATGGCTTGACCGGCCTGCCCAATCGGGGTGCCTTTGCCGAGCGGATCCGGCAGGTGCTGATCGATGCCGGCAGCACGCGCCTGGGGCAGGGCGTGCCGGCGGGCGCCGAGCAAGGCGCGTCCGCGTTGTGCGTGATGATCGATCTGGTGCGGTTCAAGGCCATCAACGATCGCCATGGTCGCGAGGCGGGCGATGCGCTGCTGTGCAGCGTGGCGCGCGCGCTACGCCAGGCCTTGCGGCCGGGCGAGCACGTGGCGCGGCTGCACGGCGATGAATTTGCCGCCTGCTGCCTGATCGACCATCCCGACCAGGTCGAGGATTTTCTCGGCCGTCTTGCGCGCGCGATCGCCACGCCCCGCCAGGAGGGCGATGTGCTGCTCGCGACCGGCGGTAGCATCGGCTATGCGCTCTCGCCGGTCGACGGGGCCTGCATCGACGAGTTGATGGGCAATGCCGATCTCGCCATGCGGCGCGCCAAGGCAGATTCGCACCTGCCTTACGCGCGCTATGATCCCCGCGTGGACGAACCCTCGCGCACGCGCGTGGCGCTGCTTGACGATCTGGCCGGTGCCGTCGCGCGGGGTGAGATCGTCGTCCATTACCAGGCCCAGCACGATACCATGACCGGCGCGATCGTGGGGTACGAGGCGCTGGCCCGCTGGCAGCATCCTGCGCGCGGCACGATCAGCCCGGCTGTGTTCATTCCCCTTGCCGAAGAGAGCGGCTTGATCGTGCCGATCGGCGCCTTCGTCTTGCGCGAGGCATGCCAATTGGCCGCGCGCGAGCCGGAGCCAGTCCGCGTGGCCGTCAACGTTTCGGCCGTCCAGCTATGCGATCCGCAATTCGACCGGATGGTCCACCAGGTGCTGGTCGATACCGGCCTTTCTCCGTGCCGCCTGGAACTGGAACTGACCGAAACCGCCCTGATCACCCACCGCGACCGCGCGCTGCATGCCATGCGCCGCTTGAAAGCGCTGGGCATCCAGATCGCGGTCGACGATTTCGGCGTGGGCTATTCCTCGCTCGAGGCGATCAACCTGTTCCCGATCGACAAGATCAAGATCGATCGCTCGTTCGTCACGACATACGATGTGGAGCCCAAGGGGCGCATGCTGCTCAAGGCGATCATCACCATCGGGGAGTCGCTGCAGGTGCCGATCCTGGCCGAAGGGGTGGAAACGCCCGCGCAACTGGCGTTCCTGCGCTCGCTGGGCTGCGCGCAAGTCCAGGGCTTCCTGCTCGACCACCCGCGCCTGCGCCACGATCTGCCGCTGCACGATCACGGCGATGACCAGGCCGTGCCCGAAGTGGCCTGATCCGCCCTTTCGGGCCGGTCGACAGCGCCGCCCAGCGCCACCACAGTGGCGCGATGACACAAGATGCCAGGCAGGTTGCCGTGTTCGGCGCATCGGGCGGGATAGGCACCGCGCTGGCGGCCGCGCTTGCTGCGCGAGATGATGTCAGCGTGGTTCATACAGGATCGCGCCGCCCACCGGCACCGAGGCCCAAGCAGCGCCCCTTCACGTTCGACTATGCCGACGAAAGCGGCATCGAACAGGCATGTCGCGCGCTCGCCGCGCAAGGCCCGCTCGACATGGTACTGGTTGCGACGGGGCAATTGACGCTGCCGGATGGCACTGGCCCGGAAAAAAGCGTTCGTGCGCTGCGGGCCGATGCGCTGGCGCAGCAGTTTGCGGTGAACGCAATCGGCCCAGCGATGATCATGGCCCAGGCGCCTGCCTTGCTGCGGCGCGACCGGCGCAGTGTATTCGCGGTACTCTCGGCGCGCGTCGGCTCGATTTCGGATAACCGGCTGGGCGGCTGGCACGGCTACCGCGCAGCCAAGGCCGCGCTCAACATGCTGATGCGCGGCCTGGCTATCGAACTGTCGCGCAGCCATCCGCAAGCCGTGGTGGCCGCGCTGCATCCCGGCACGGTGGATACGCCGCTCTCGGCGCCATTCCAGCGCGGGGTACTGCCGGACAAGCTGTTCACCCCGGCCAATTCGGCCGGGGCGATGCTGGGCGTGCTGGATGGACTGGAGCCTGCCGACAGCGGCAAACTGTGGGGCTGGGACGGGGCGGAGATTGCGTTTTGAGGTGAGCTGACCGGCCCTCCCCCAAAGACCAATCAAGCCGCCAGGCTATACGGCTCGATCTCGCCCGAAAGATACAGCTTCTTGGCCTTGGCCCGGCTCAGCTTGCCCGAGCTGGTGCGCGGCAGCGTACGCGGCGGCACCAGTTCGACCACGCAGTTCATGCCGGTGATCGAGCGCACCTTGTCGCGGATCTGGTCGCGCAGCTTCACGCGTTCTTCGGGATCGGACACGCGGCAGTGGACCAGCACGGCCGGCGTTTCCTCGCCATTTTCGGTTTCCACCGAGAACGCGGCAATGTCCCCCTGGTGGAAGCCGGGCAGCTGTTCCACCGCCCATTCGATATCCTGCGGCCAGTGGTTCTTGCCGTTGATGATGATCATGTCCTTGGCGCGGCCGACGATGAACAGGTAGCCCTGCGCATTCACATAGCCCATGTCGCCAGTGTCGAGCCAGCCATCGACCATGCAGCCTTGCGTCGATTCCGGATCGCGGAAGTAGGAATGCATGACCGACGAGCCCCGGCACCACACCTTGCCGATGTGGTGATGGGCCAATTCCTCGCCATTCTCGCCGCGAATCGCCACGTCCATGCCCAGCACGGGCAAGCCGCAGTTGACGATGGCGCGATAGCGGGCCGGGCGCGAGAGGTCGCGCGGGCTGCCCGACAGGCGCTCTTCCTCCACCAGTTCCACGCGGATGCCTTCGCCAGGCGGCATGATCGTAACGGCAAGCGTCGCCTCGGCCAGGCCATAGCTGGGCAGGAAGGCGCTGGCCTTGAAGCCGGCATCGGCAAAGGCGTTGACGAAGCCCTGCATCACGTCGGGACGTATCATGTCGGCGCCATTGCCGGCCACGCGCCAGCGCGACAGGTCGAACCGTTCGGCCACGTTGGTCTGGCTGGAAATGCGGCGCGCGCAGATGTCATAGCCAAACGTGGGCGAATACGACAGCGTCGTGCCCTGGTTGCGGCTGATGAGGTCGAGCCAGGCGAGCGGGCGGCGGGCGAAATCCTCGGTCTTGAGGTAATCGACCGAAACCTGGTTGGCGATGGGCGAGAGGAAGCAGCCGACCAGGCCCATGTCGTGGTACCACGGCAGCCAGCTGACGCAGCGATCGCCGTCGCCGATCTCCATGCCGTGCGAATGGCCGGCCAGGTTGGCCAGCAGGGCGCGGTGCGTGACGGCCACGCCATGGGGAAAGCGCGTGGAGCCGCTGGAATATTGCAGATAGCAGATCGCATCCGGATCGGCGGCGGGCAACGGTCCATCGGCCAGCGCGCCTTCGCCAAACTGCGCCCAGCTCAGCCCCGTGCAGCCCTGGCGCGTTGCCGCCTCTCCACACATCTCGGCCAGCTCGCCGGGATAGACCAGCATGACCGGATCGGAACTGGCCAGTTGCACGGCCAACTGGTCGATATAGTTTTCCTTGCCGCCAAAGCTGGTGGGCAGGGGCAGCGGCACCGGCCAGGCGCCGGCATAGATCGCGCCGCAGAACAGGGCGGCAAATTCCGGGCCGGTTTCGGCAATCAGCGCCAGCCGATCGCCGGCCTTGATCCCGCGCGCGATCAGGCGGCGCGCAGCGGCCAGGGCATCGCTGCGCAGCTGGGCAAAGGGATAGACCTGGCGCAGCGTCCCGCGCGGATCGTGGAAGTTGAACCCGCGTTCGCCTTGCGCGGCATAGTCCAGCGCATCGCAGAACGTGGCAAAGTCCGCATAACGGCGCGGCTGGGCGTCGTCGTTGGGTGTGGGAACAAGGGCCATCTTCTCTGCGACGGCGGCCGAAACGGTCATGCGGAACCCCAGAATGGAACGTGGTATCGGTCGATGCCGCCATTTCTGCGCGGGGCAGTGAACGGCGGCTGACCGGCCTGGGCTCCTTGCGTGGCGCGCGCCTTGGCGCAACCCCATTGGTCAAGAAACCGTAAGCCGAGGTTCTCATTTAATCCGGAGTGTGGCACGAATATGGCGTGAACCGCCCCGATGTACCAGATCGTCGCAAGCCGCGTGCCGCCCGTCCGGCCCGGCCGCTCGACGCAACGATGTTGAATGAACTGGCGCTCGGCTATGTTGCGCGCTTCGCCACCAGCACCGGCAAGCTTGCGGCCTATCTCAACCGCAAGCTGCGCGAGCGTGGCTGGGAGGACGATGCGCAAGCCGCCGATGTCGCGGGGGTCGTGGCGCGCATGGCAGAGGCGGGCTATGTCAGCGACGAGGGCTATGCGCGGATGCGGGGCGCCAGCCTGCGCCGCCGTGGCCTGGGCGCGCGGCGCATCGCGCAAGATCTTGGCCAGGCCGGCATCGCGCCAGATGTGCGTGAGGAAGCCCTGGGATCGGGCCAGGAAGCGCGGGCCGCGGCACTTGCCCTGGCGCGCAAGCGGCGGCTTGGCCCGTTCGGCCTGCGCGACGACGATGGCCGGATCGATCCGGCCCGGCGGGAAAAGCAGGTGGCCGTGTTCCTGCGCGCCGGCCATCCCCTTGCCATGGCCCGCGCACTGGTCAATGCAGCAGACGAACGCGAAGCGGAAGATTGGGTTTATGAAGCAGATGATTAAGGCAGGCGCGCTGGGCGCCGCAGCCGCGCTGGCCGCCGGCGTGATGGCGTGCTCGCCCGCCACGGCCGATGCCGGCCGTCACAAGACCGATGCCCTTGCCGCCCCCACCGGCGCTGCCACGGTCCATCCCATTTCCGGGCTCAAGGTCATTCCGCTGGCCATCGCCACCAAGACCGGGCGCCATGAATTTCGCGTCGAACTGGCGCTTTCGGGCGAAGAGCAGGAAAAGGGCCTGATGTTCCGCACCGCGATGGGCGCAGACGAAGGCATGATCTTCCCGATGGACCCGCCGCGCATGGCGGCCTTCTGGATGAAGAACACGGTCATCCCGCTCGACATCATCTTCATCGGCCCCAATCGCCGGGTGCTCAACGTGGCGGCCAATGCCGTGCCTTACGATCTCTCTCCGCTGCCCTCGGCAGGGCCGGTGTCGGCCGTGCTGGAACTCAATGGCGGGCGCGCGGCGCAACTGGGCCTCAAGCCGGGCGACAGGGTGGCTTGGTAACCCCCGCCCGACTCCCCCCGCCCAACTCCCCCTCGTGCCCACTCCCCCCTTGCCGACTCCACCGTTGAGGGGCTAGGGGGCGAAAGGCCTGTCAGCGGCGGGCTGCAAACTGGAACAAGAGCTTCATGAGCATTCTCGGCAAGATCTTCACCTGGTGGAACGGTGCCACCATCGGCACCCTGCTCGACAGCGCGCGTCATGGCGAACTGGTGGGTCATGATGCCCAGGGCAACAAGTATTATCGCGCGAAGAAGCCTTATCCCAAGGGGCACCCGTTCCAGGGGCGCGAGCGTCGCTGGGTGATCTACAACGGTGCCAACGATGCCAGCCGCGTGCCGGCCGAATGGCATGGCTGGCTGCACGGCACGCTCGATGGCGTGCCCGAAAGCAACCTGCCGCCGCCGCGCATCTGGGAAGTGGAATACACGCCCAACGCCACCGGCACGGCCCAGGCCTATCGCCCCCAGGGCGCACTGGAGCGGGGCGGCCACCGCGCCGCTGCCACTGGCGACTACGAAGCCTGGTCGCCCGAAGGCTGATGTCCATCCGCGCGCCGTCGGTGGCGGTCTTGCTGGCCGGCGGCACGCTGTTGCTGGCCGGCTGCAACCGCGAGCCTGCCGAAACCGCTCCGCCCGGTGAAGCCACGGCGGCAGCGCCGATGCCAGCCGCCAGCGGCGCTGCGGAAAGCGACTATGGCACGCCGGTGAAAGACCGCGTGGCCACGCTCGGCTTCCTCAACAAGCGCAACAACATCACGCAGGACATCGTGCTGCGTTCCGGCGAGGCCAAGCGAATCGGCAATGCCATCGTGCGGCTTTCCACGTGCGAGCGCACCGCGCCGTGGGAAGACCCGGCCGAAACCGGCGCTTTCGTGCAGCTTTACGTGGAAGAGCGCGCCACCACCGAACAGAAGCTGACCTGGCACAAGGTCTTTTCCGGCTGGCTGTTCAAGAACTCGCCATCGCTCAACGTGGTCCAGCACCCGGTCTATGATGTCTGGATCAAGGACTGCGCGATGAAGTTTCCGGGCGAGGAAGACAGCCCGGCATCGGCGGCTCCCGCCAAGAGTGCGGCAAAGCCTGCGGGCAAGCCGGCCGCTGCCCCCGCGCCCGACGATGCGCCCGCCGCAGACGATGCGCCGGTGGAGGAAGACGCCGGCGCGCCGGGCGATTCGACCACCGAGTAACGCCCCGCTTCATCCAGCAGGCGCAGATACTCGGCCTGCGGGATTTCCACAGCGCCAAGCGATGCCAGGTGCGTTGTGGAAAACTGGCAATCGAGCAGCTGCGTTCCGGCCTGGCGCAACGCTGCCACCAGCCAGGCCAGCGCCACTTTCGACGCGTCACTTTGCCGGCTGAACATGCTTTCGCCGCAGAACACGCGTGCAAAGCCCACGCCATAAAGCCCGCCCACCAGTTCGCGCCGGCCATCCTCGCCCGTGGCCCACGTCTCGATCGAATGGGCGTGGCCCTGGGTATGGAGCGCGCGATAGCTTTCGCGGATGCGCAGCGAAATCCAGCTGTCCTGCGCGCCATCGCGCGGGGCGGCGCAAGAATCGATCACCGAATCGAAGGCCGCGTTGCACGTGACGGTAAAGCGCCCGCGCCGCAGCGTGCGGGCCAGCGAGCGCGAGCAGTGGAACCCGTCGAGCGGCAGGATCGCCCGCAGCCGCGGCTCCACCCAATAGATCTCGGGGTCGTCGCGGCTGTCGGCCATGGGAAAGATCCCGGCGCGATAGGCCCTGAGCAGAAGGTCGGGCGGGATGATGGCGGCAGATGTTTGCAACATGACGGTTGAAAATGTTCATCCGCCGGTTGCACTGCCCGCGTCAACCCACTAAGGGCCCACCCAGCACAGGAGCGTAGCTCAGTTGGTAGAGCATCGGTCTCCAAAACCGAGGGTCGTGGGTTCGAGTCCCCCCGCTCCTGCCATCACCATCGGGTGATGCACGCATTGAAAAGGCCGCCACCCCAGCCGGGATGGCGGCCTTTCTCGTCTGGGCCAGAACAGCTTAGCTTAGAGGCCGCCGGTCAGCCCGGTGGCGGCCGAACCGGTGGCGCCCACTGCGCCGCCCACTGTGCCGCCCACGCCAGCGCCGAGGCTCGAGCCCGTGGCGCCGCTCATCGCCGTGCCCATGGGATCGACCGCGGATCGCGCGGTGCTGTTGAGAGCGCCCTGGGCCGAGCCGGTCGCGCCCCCTTGCGCCATGGCGCCGTGGCGGTTGGCCTGAACGCGGGCATTGCCGGTGCTGCCAAGGCTGCTGCTGGCAGCGCCCGCAGTCGTTCCGGCCATGCCGGGCATGGTCGTGGCCGTACCGGTATTGGCGGTGGAGCCCACGGTGCCGCTGCCGCCGACCGTGGCGGCGCTGCCATTGGGGTGCGCGTGAACGCCCACGCCGGCGGTGCCCGTCGTGGTGCCGGCGGCCCCGGTGGTGGCCTGGCCCATGGCTGGCAGGCTGATGGCGGTGCCCAGCAGCAGGGCGGCGGTGGCAGCGATGGCGCGCATGATCAGGTTCCTCGCGATAGGTTGGTTTCGTTGGGGGCAGGCGGGGAAAACGCGCTGCCCTGTTGCGCAATACAACCGTCCAACCCGGCAATGTTTCCGTTTCGTGCCCAAGGCTGGCCCTGCGCTGCGGCCAGCAGGGCGGCGCGCGCGATGGCGTGCGCTCTTGCCAAGCGGTGCGCTTGGCCCTAGATACGCCACACCTTCCGACATCGGAGCCTTACCTGCCCCTCCCGGACCTGTCCGGGGCGGCGATGGCCCCTAGGCGGAAGGCACGTGATTCATTCAGGCAACGAAGGCGGCACGTAAAATGGCCAAGACCAGCCCCGGCGAATTCTTCAATCAGGTGAAGGCCGAAGCGCGCAAGGTGGTGTGGCCCACGCGCCAGGAAACCACCACCACGGCGATTTTCGTGGGCATCATGATGCTGATCCTGGCGGTGTTCTTCCTGGGCATCGACAGCGTGTTCGGCTTTATCGTGCAGTGGCTGCTCAAGCTCGCCTGAACTTCGCACCCCTGATTTTCTTACCTTCGCACATAGAGACGCATCATGGCTCGCTGGTACATCATCCACGCCTATTCCGGCTTTGAAAACAAGGTTCGCGAATCGATCATCGCCGAAGCCGAGCGCATCGGCCTGTCGCAGCTGGTCGAAGCGGTGGAAGTGCCCACCGAAACCGTGACCGAAGTGAAGCGCGGCAAGAAGATCGCGGTCGAGCGCAAGTTCATGCCCGGTTACGTCCTCGCCAAGCTGGCGATGAACGACGATATCTACCACCTGGTCAAGAACACGCCCAAGGTGACCGGATTCCTGGGTCACAATGGCAAGCCGCAGCCGATTTCCGAAAAGGAAGCCGCACGCTATTTCGGTGCGCGCGAACAGGCCGCGGCACAGCCCGCCCGCCAGGTCGCCGTCGATTACGAGATCGGCGATTCGGTCAAGGTCAATGCCGGTCCCTTCGCCACGTTCAACGGCGTGGTCGAGGAACTCGATTTCGACAAGCACCGCGTCAAGGTCTCGGTGTCGATCTTCGGCCGCGCCACCCCGGTGGAACTCGGCTTCGACGAAGTCGAACTGGTCAAGTAATCCGCCGACGGGGCGGCTGCCGTCCCATCGGTGTCACGCTGCCGCCGCCAGGGTCCGCCCCTGCGGCGGCTTGCTTTTTCCCAAGCTTGCAAATGCGGTGCAAGCTGTTATGGGCGCCCACTTCGCGGCGGACCTGTGGCCTGCCCGATTCCGTGCGGTAGAGCGGCCCCGGCTGCTCGCTATCACCGCTTACTCTGCGGGGCATCCGCCCCAACAGGATGAAAGGAGGCCATCATGGCCAAGAAGATCGAAGGCTATATCAAGCTGCAGATCAATGCCGGCGAAGCCAAGCCTTCGCCGCCGATCGGCCCCGCGCTGGGTCAGCGCGGTGTCAACATCATGGGTTTCTGTAAGGAATTCAACGCCGCCACCCAGGAAGTGGAAAAGGGCACGCCGCTGCCGACCGTGATCACGGTCTATGCGGACCGCTCGTTCACCTTCGTGACCAAGACTCCGCCCGCCACCTACTTCATCAAGAAGGCCGTGGGCATCAAGTCGGGCTCGAAGACTCCGGGCAAGGCGTCGGCTGGCACCATCACCCGCTCGCAGCTGGAAGAAATCGCGCAGTCCAAGATGAAGGACCTGAACGCGAACAGCATCGAACAGGCCGCCAAGATCATCGAGGGCTCGGCCCGTTCGATGGGCCTGCAGGTTGTGGAGGGCTGATACCATGGCAAAGCAGACCAAGAAGCAGAAGGCCCTCGTCGAGAAGCTGGGCGACAACCAGAAGCTCTACGGCGTGGATGAAGCCATCCAGTTGCTCAAGGACCTCAAGAGCGCCAAGTTCGACGAATCGCTCGAAGTGTCGCTGAACCTCGGCGTCGATCCGCGCCACGCCGACCAGATGGTCCGTGGCATGGTCAGCCTGCCCTCGGGCACCGGCAAGGACGTCAAGGTTGCCGTGTTCGCCCGTGGCGACAAGGCCGAAGCGGCTCTCGCTGCCGGCGCTGATCGCGTGGGCGCCGAAGACCTGCTGGAAGACATGCAGGCTGGCAACCTCGACTACGGCCGCGTGATCGCCACGCCCGACATGATGGGCCTGGTCGGCCGCCTCGGCAAGGTGCTGGGTCCCAAGGGCCTGATGCCGAACCCGAAGCTCGGCACCGTGACTCCCAACGTGGCGGACGCTGTGAAGTCGGCCAAGAGCGGCCAGATCGAATTCCGCGTCGAAAAGGCCGGGATCATCCATGGCGGCATCGGCAAGCTGTCGTTCTCGAACGACGCGCTGCGCGCCAACTTCGACGCGTTTCTCGACGCGATCGTCAAGGCCAAGCCCTCGGGCGCCAAGGGCAAGTACGTCCGCAAGGTCGGCCTGTCCTCGTCGATGGGCCCCGGCCTGAAGATCGACGTGGCCCAGGTTCACGGCAGCTAAGGTTCACGGCAGCTAAGCTGCCGCCGCCAAGGCGACAAGGAATTGCGGGGTCGGGAGGGTTTGCCTTCCCGGCCCCGCTTCCATTTCAGCGTGCGGCGCCTGGAACCCCGGCCACGCTGGCGCGGGTATAGCATTCCACCACCAGGCTGATCGCCGCGCCATCGGGCCGGCGCAGCACGGCGCGGTGCGAAAGCACGGTGCCCGCCGGGCATTCCGCCATGCGCCCGCGGCGTGCGGCCAGCCGTTCACGGGTGAAGTGCAGCGGCGCCACGACCGTGCCGAAGGGCGTGTCGGTGCCGGCCAGGGTTTCGTTCATCGCCGGGGTCAGGCGCGCGGGCACGAACCAATTCTGCGCATCGGACAAGACCACGCCGCCACAGGCCAGGCGCACATGGCGAAAGCCCAGCGGTTCCTGTGCGCCCACGCCCAGTTGCATGCGCACCGCAGCAGGCGCCGGCCGTGGCGTGCGATCGGCCTGCGCGCGGATCGTGGCAGGATCGGCAAGGTGCCGGGCCGCGCACCACTGGGCCAGCGCCGCCGTGGCGCTGGGCTGGGCCGCCAATGTGGCTTCGAGTGCCGGCAAGCGTGACGGCACGCAGCCTGTCAGGCCCACCGCCGCTGCAGGGGCCAGCGCCATCCAGGCAAGACCGCCGCGCATTGGCCGCTAGATACCGCCTTCCACGCCCTGGCGGCCAAGTGCTGTCAGCCCGTGCATGAGATCGGCCGCGCAGGCGTCGATCACGGCGCGGTCGGTGGCGCGGATCACGAAGTTGGCGCCGACCTTGCCTTCGCGGAAGAACGGGTACGATCCGATCTGGCAACCCGCATGGGCCTGTTCGGTCTGGCGCAGCAGATCGGCCACTTCGCTTTCGGCCACCCAGCAGCCGATCGTGTCAGACAGGACCGGCAGGCCGCCCTGCAGTGTCCCCGTCAAGGCTGCCAGCATCTCGCCCGCGATATGCGGCACGCCGGCGAGCAGGTGGATATTGCCGGCGGTGATCCCCGGCGCGCCGGACAGGCCGTTTTCGATCAGGGTGGCGCCGGCGGGCACGCGCGCCATGCGCAGGCGCGCCTCGTTCACGCCGCCGCGTGGGGCGTAATAGCTTTCCAGCATGGCCCGCGCATCGGGATGGATCACCACATCGACGCCCAGGGCCTGCGCCACCGCATCCACGGTGATATCATCGTGGGTGGGGCCGATGCCCCCGGTGGTGAACAGGTAGTCGTTGCGCGCGCGCAGGGTGTTCACCGCTTCGACGATGGCGGCCATGTCGTCGGCCACCACCCGCACCTCCTTGAGGCGGATGCCCTGGACATTGAGCCAGGTCGCCACCTGGGCAATGTTCTTGTCGTGTGTTCGACCCGAGAGAATCTCGTCGCCGATCACCAGCAGGGCAGCGGTCCAGATGCGGTCGGGCTCGATACGGGATGCGTCGTTCATCAAGGGGTATCGATAACGCAATCGGCTACCGGTGCAAGCGCGGCGGGCGCCTTGTCGAAGCGCAGGACACCATCATCGATCGGGTCGTGACGCAAAAACGCGCGGTCGGCCAGGTAGTCGTGGTTGAGCCGCCAGCGCCGCTGCGTGCTGCTGCGCGGCATGATGGACCAGGCGCGCTGCAAGTAACCCGATGAAAATTCCAGTGTCTTGTCCATTTCCAGGCCGTGCCCGGCGGGCAGGACCGGGGTTGCGACCTGCGTGCCCGTGCGTTCCATGTGGTTGAGCACCCGCGCGGTGAACGCGGCCACCAGATCGGCGCGCAAGGTCCACGATGCATTGAGATAGCCGAACACCTGCACCAGGTTGGGCAGGTTGGACAGCATGCAGTCCTTGTAGTGGACGTGGTCGGCCAGGTTCACCGCTGCCCCGTCTTGCGACAGCGCGATCTTGCCCGCGATGGCCAGCTTGAGGCCCGTGGCCTTGACGATCACCTCGGCGGCCAGGCTCTGCCCGCCGTCGAGCCGGATGCCCTGTGCTTCGACCTGCGCGATCGTACCGGTGACGACCTTGGCCTGGCCACTGCGGATCGCTGCAAACAGATCGCCATCGGGCACGAGGCAGAGACGCTGCTGCCATGGGCCATAGGGCGGGGTGAAGGCCGCTTCATCCCAGGCCGGGCCGAGGGCGCGGGCGGCACGGCGCTTCAGCCAGGCGCCCACCTTGGCCGGGGCCCGCCGCGCGCGGTTGTAGAACCAGGCGTTGATCCGCAGGTTGCGGGCGCGCACCAGGCGGGCCGCCAGGCGCTCGGGCAAGAGCCGGTGCAGGGCATGGGCCAACCGGTCACGCCGTGGGCTGGCGACGAACCAGGTGGGGGTTCGCTGCAGCATGACGACGTGCGCGCCGCGCTGCGCCAGGGCCGGCACCAGCGTGGCCGCCGTCGCGCCAGAGCCGATGACGACGATCTTCCGCCCCGCCACGTCCAGGTCCTGCGGCCAGAACTGGGGTTGCACGATCGGGCCGGCAAAGGCCACCTCGCCAGGCAGGGCCGGATCGTGCGCGGCATCGTGATCGTAATAGCCGGCGGCAAGCACGAGGAAGCGCGCGGACAGGCGGTCTTGGCGGCCCGCTTCGTCCACCAGCGACAGGTGCCAGCAGGCGCTCTGGCTGTCCCAATCGGCCGCCTCGACCCGCGTGCCAAAGCGGATGTGGCGCTTGATCCCGAATATTGAGACGACTTCGTTCAGATAATCCCGGATCGCTCCGCCATCGGCAATGGCATCGGCGCCGCGCCAGGGGGCAAAGCCGAAACCCAGGGTGTGCATGTCGCTGTCCGACCGCACGCCGGGGTAGCGGAACAGGTCCCAGGTGCCGCCCACCGCGTTGCGCCGTTCCAGCACGGCAAAGCTGCGCCCTGGGCAATCGCGGGCCACGTGCACGGCCATGCTGATGCCGCTGATCCCGGCACCGATGATCGCCACGTCCAGATCGGGGGTGTGCCTGTCCATCCTTGGGGAGGTAGGCGCTTGGCCCGCAAAAACCCAGCACGATTGCGCTTTGCCCTCGTGCTTGCCACATAGCGCGCATGACGATCATTGCCGCGCGCCGCTATGTGCCCGATCCCACTGGCCGTACGGCCGCCCGCATTCCGGGGCCGCTCGATCTGGATGGCGTGTTCACGCCGGTGCCCGACGGCGCGTTCGACTGGATCGGCCTGTGCGAGCCCTCGCACGAGGAACTGGACAAGGTGGCGGCGCACTATGGCCTCCATCCCCTGGCGATCGAGGATGCGCTTAATCCCCAGCAGATGCCCAAGCTGGACCAGTATCAAAAGCATCTGTTCGTGGTGGCGCGCACGGCCACGCTGGAGCCGGGCGAAACGCTGACTTATGGCCAGACGGCGTTTTTCCTGGGCGCGGATTTCATCATTTCGGTGCGCTTTGGTTCGAGCCGGGCCCATCTGGACTTGCGGGCGGCGCTGGAGTCCGACCCTGACCGGCTGGCCGAAGGCGCCGATTATGTGCTCCACGCCATTCTCGACTTCATCGTCGATGGATACCTGCCGATCATGGAGCGGCTGGAAGCGGTGGCTCATGCCATGGAGGAAGCGGCGATCGACGTCTTTCCCGAGCAGCAGACGATCCGCCGCATTTTCCGCCTGCGCCGCCAATTGCGCCGGTTCGAACGCATCGTCGGCCCGATGGAAGAAGTGTGCGAGCGCCTGGCCGAGACGCATGTGGCGCTGATAGACCCCACGGCACGCATCTGGTTCCGCGACGTGCTCGACCACATGCGCAGGGCCATGGCGCGGATGCGCGGGTTGAAAGAGACGCTGGCCGCCATCGTCGAAACCGCCAGCCTGCTGGAACAGCACCGGCAAGGCGAGATGACGCGCCAACTGGCCGCCTGGGCCGGCCTGCTCGCGGTGCCTACGGCGATTGCCGGCATTTACGGCATGAACTTCGATTTCATCCCCGAACTCAAATGGCACTACGGCTATTTCGCGGTGTGGGGCGTGATCCTGACCGTGTGCGGCGGGCTCTATTGGCGCTTCCGGCGGATCGGCTGGCTATAGTAAAGTCCCTACCCCCTCTTCGGCCCGGTTTTAAGTCGCGCCGGTCCATGGATGATGCAGGGCCGTGTGGTTCCCACGCGGATGGATGCTTGCAGGGGTAGGTTCGAGATGGCTGTTCTTGGCGCGATGCGAATCCGCACGATATCCGTGGGGGGGTCGGTGCTTCTGGCACTGGCGGCGGTGGGCGGCGCGGCCATGGCGACGAGTGCGACGAGCGGGCTGGGCAGCCGGTTGTCGGCCTTGGCGTACGAGACCGTGCCCACGCTCAACGCGCTGACCCAACTGCGCGGCATGGTCGGGGACGTACGCCTGACATTGGCCAAGCATATCATGTCGACCGACCTGGTCGAAACGCGCGCGCTCGATGCCGATCTGGAAACGAAGATCGGCGAATTGGACAAGGCTCTCGCCGATTACCGGGCCATGCAGGAAAAGCAGGCCGACAAGGAAGAAATGCAGGCCGTGGGCGAATTGCAGGACGTGTTCCACGCCTGGTCCAAGGAAGCGGGGGTGGTTCGCGCTCTTTCGCTGCAAAATCGCAATGTCGAAGCTTACGCCACGTTTCGCGACCACCTCAATCCCTTGGGAACGGAGATGGGTACGCGCATTGCCGCACTCGCCACCCGCAATGCCGAGCAAGCCAGTGCCGTCGCGACCGAGGGCACCTTGCAGGCTGACCACCTGGAGAAGTGGGCCATGCTGATTGGCGTTGTCGCCGTCGTCACCGGGCTGGCCGTGGGTGTGTTGTTTCACTTGCGCGTTGCCGCCCCGCTGGGGCGCCTGTCGCACGCCATGAAGGAAATGGCCGGCGGCCAGATCGATCGCGACGTGCCCGGCCACGAGCTGACCGACGAGGTGGGCGACATCGCCCGCGCGCTGGAAGGCATCAAGGATTTCGTTGCACGCCGCGCGGCCGTCTTGATGGAGCAACGCCTGGCAGAACAGCAGCAGGTCGTCAGCGCGCTGGGCGGCGGCATGGCGGCCTTGCGCGACGGGCGCCTGTCGCACCGCATCGAGGTGACGTTCCCGGCCGATTACGAGCAGCTGCGCGTGGATTTCAACCAGTCGCTGGCCAGTCTGGCAGATGCGCTGGGCCAGGTTACCCAGGCAGCACAGGGCGTGCGGGTGGGCGCCAGCGAAATCGCTTCGGCCAGTCACGACCTGTCGAGCCGCACCGAAAACCAGGCTGCCGCTCTTGAAGAATCGGCCGCTGCCGTCCGCCAGCTGAGCACGACCGTGACCCAGACCGCGCAGACCGCCAAGGACGCGAGCGATACCGCACGCCAGACCCGCCACGAAGCGCGCGCCAGCGGCGAGACGATGACCCAGGCCGTGGCCGCGATGGAAGAGATCGCCAAGTCCAGCAACCGGATGCAGGAGATCGTCGCGCTGATCGAAGGCATCGCCTTCCAGACCAACCTGCTGGCGCTGAACGCCGGGGTGGAAGCGGCGCGCGCGGGCGATGCCGGCAAGGGCTTTGCCGTGGTGGCATCGGAAGTGCGCAGCCTGGCGCAGCGTTCGTCGGACGCGGCCAAGGACATCACCGGCATCATCCGCGAGAGCGACCGCGACGTGGGCAATGGCGTGCAGATGATCGGCGAGACGCAAAGCGCGCTGGCCCAGATCGTGGAGCGTACTTCGCGCCTGTCGGAAATGATCGAGGCGATTGCCCGCTCTTCGGAGGAGCAGGCCGGGGCGATCGGCCAGGTCGATACCGTGGTTTCCGACATGGACCGCATTACCCAGGCCAATGCCGCGCTGGTGGAGGAAACCACGGCCGCCTCGCGCAGCCTGTCGAACGAAGCCAATTCCCTGGGCCAGCTGGTCGGCAGGTTCGATCTGGGCGGTGTTGGGGGCAGCGCCTATCCCAGGCTTGCGGCCTGAGGCGCACAATTTGGGGTGACATTCCCCCGTCTTGCGCGTTAGCCCCCCGAACCGTCACCGAACAGGGGAACTGACCGCGCATGGCCGGGGGATCGACACGCACCATCCTGATAGCACTGGGTGCCAACCTGGGCATTGCCGTGGCCAAGTTCGCGGCTGCGGCCGTGACCGGGTCTTCGGCCATGCTGACCGAAGGCGTTCACAGCCTGGTCGATTCCACCAACCAGTTGCTGCTGCTGCACGGCCGCAGCCGGGCGCTCAAGCCGGCCGATGCACTGCACCCGTTCGGCTATGGCCGGGAGCTTTATTTCTGGAGCTTCATCGTTGCCATCCTGGTCTTTGCGCTGGGGGCTGGGGTTTCGGTCTATGAAGGCGTGCTGCACATCCTGCGCCCTGAACCGGCGGAAAGCCCGCTCATCGCCTTCATCGTGCTGGGCGTGGCATTCGGCCTGGAAGGCTGGTCGATCCTGGCGGCGCTGGGCGATTTCAACCGGGGCCGGCGCGGCACGATATGGGCGGCGATCCGCGATACCAAGGACGCACCCACGCTGGTGATCCTGCTGGAGGATTCCGGCGCGCTGACCGGCCTCGTCCTGGCAGCGCTCGGGCTGGGGCTCAGCCTGGTTACCGGCAACCCCCTGTGGGACGGGCTCGCCTCGGTGCTGATCGGATTGGTCCTCGGTGGCCTGGCGCTGGTTTTGCTTTATGAAGCCAAGGGCTTGCTGATCGGCGAAAGCGCCGATCCCAAGCTGGTCGAGGCGATCCGCGCCACCGCCGCCGGCCATGCCGGCGTGGTGCGCGTGCACGAAGTCCTGACGCTGCACAGCGCGCCCACGCTGGTGACGGTGATCATCAGTGCCGATTTCGAAGACACGATGTCCGCTCGCGATGTGGAGCGTATCGTGCTGGCGATCGAGACCCAGGTTTCCACCCAGTTCCCGATCGTCGCGCGTGTCTATGTGCGTCCGCGCGACAGCGCGGTGGAAGCGCTCGACGGCTGAATCAGGCGATCACGCCGAACAGGTCGTGGGCATCGGCTTCCTCGACCAGCACGTTGACGAAATCGCCGGCCTTGAGCGTTTCGGGCACGTTGCGCAGATAGACGGCCCCGTCGATTTCGGGCGCATCGGCCTGGCTGCGGCCGGTGGCGCCGATGTCGCCGTCTTCGTCGGCCTCGCCCACGTCGTCGATGATCACGCGGATCGTGCGGCCGACTTTGGCAGCAAGGCGCGCGGCGCTGATCGCCTCGGTCTTGGCCATGATCCGGGCATAGCGCTCTTCCTTGACCGCTTCGGGCACGGGATCGGGCAGGGTGTTGGCCGCCGCGCCTTCCACGGGCTCGAACCGGAATGCACCCACGCGGTCGAGCTGCGCTTCATCCAGCCAATCGAGCAGGTACTGGAAATCCTCTTCCGTTTCGCCGGGGAAACCCACGACGAAGCTGGAGCGAATGGCAAGGTCGGGGCAGATGGCGCGCCACGATTTGATGCGGTCGAGCACCTTGGCTTCGTTGGCCGGCCGCTTCATCGCGCGCAGCACCTTGGGGCTGGCGTGCTGGAACGGGATGTCGAGATAGGGCGTGAGCAGCCCGTCCGCCATCAGCGGGATGACCTGGTCGACATGCGGGTAGGGATAGACATAGTGCAGCCGCACCCATGGCACCTGGCCATCGGGCGTGCGCAACTGGCCCAGCTCGCGCGCCAGGTCGGTCATGTGGGTGCGCACTTCGCGGCCCTTCCAGGTGCGCGTTTCATGGCGCACGTCCACCCCATAGGCCGAGGTATCCTGGCTGATCACCAAGAGTTCGCGCGTGCCGGCCGCCACCAGCTTTTCCGCTTCGCGCAGCACGGCATCGATCCGCCGGCTGGCAAGCTTGCCGCGCAGGTCGGGAATGATGCAGAACGAGCAGGCGTGGTTGCAGCCTTCTGAAATCTTGAGGTAACTGTAGTGGCGCGGGGTGAGCTTCACGCCGCCCATGTCGTCCAGCGCCTGGGGGATGAGGTCGAAATAAGGCCCCATCGCCGGCGGTGCGGCCTCGTGCACCGCTTCCACCACGGCTTCGTATTGATGCGCGCCGGTGACGGCGAGCACGTCGGGGAAACGCGCGCGGATCACGTCGGCTTCGTTGCCCATGCACCCGGTCACGATCACACGGCCGTTCTCCGCAATCGCCTCGCCGATCGCGGCCAGGCTTTCC